>Ga0209408_1000524_pt1 | contig 28643 bp, 18 predicted proteins | sample AD_UKC107_MetaG_FD_184422 | JGI IMG/M metagenome (GOLD analysis project Ga0209408, IMG submission 184422) | Active sludge microbial communities of municipal wastewater-treating anaerobic digesters from Hong Kong - AD_UKC107_MetaG (SPAdes)... | ecosystem: Engineered > Bioreactor > Anaerobic >... | reverse complement strand
TTAAAAACATCGTGTGCAGGTATTTTAAGATCGATCCCTCTGTTCTTCAGTCCAGATCAAGGAAAGCGGCTTATGCATATCCCAGAAATATCTATGTCTACCTCTGCAGGAAGCATACGGACGAAACCCTTGAAAACATAGCAAAAACAATTAACAGAAGCCATTCCTCCGTAATCTATGCATCTGAACTTATCGGACACAAAATGAAGTCCGATACCAGGCTTATGCACCAGGTTAATTTCCTCAGTAAAAGTGTGAAAGAAAAAGTAAAATAGCCATGGCTCCTTTTCTGTTTCCAAATTCAAGATTTCTCGTCCCAAGCTCCTCGAAATGACAGGATTGAGGAAACGCTCATCCCTGCCTGTGCCGCGGCAGACAGGGAAATGAGAGCGGATTTAAGATTTCTCATCTACTTCGTTCACGGAAAAACTATCCAGACATTTAATATGGCATCAAAATATAATTTTTTTATAGAGAAACTACTATTTATTTGTTAAATTAAAGACTTTGCAAATATTCTAATATTGCGAGGGAAAAATGGTTAAAACAGCAAAACTGATCGTTGACGGGAAGACTTATGAACTTCCGTTAGTGATAGGAACGGAAAAAGAAACAGCTATTGATATCTCCAATCTCCGTGATGAAACCGGGCTTATTACGCTGGATCCGGGCTTCGCCAATACCGGCAGCTGCGAGAGCAGTATAACTTTTATGGACGGAGAAAAGGGGATCCTGCGGTATCGGGGTATCCCTATTGAACAGCTTGCCGAATACTCGAGCTTCCGCGAAACTGCCTACCTTCTGATTAACGGCAAGCTTCCTACTACAGAAGAACTTAATGCCTTCTCGGTAAGACTGAATGACCATTCCCTGGTCCATGAGGACATGCATGACTTTTTCGAACATTTCCCCCCAAGGGCTCATCCGATGGGCATACTCGCATCAATGGTCAATGCCCTGAGGGCATTTTACCCTGAAATCCCTGAAAGAAGTGAAGAAGAAGAGATAAATATTACATTTTCGAGGCTCCTCTCAAAACTCAGGACCATGGCGGCCATGTCTTACAGGATCTCCATGGGTCACAAGATTGTATACCCCAGGTATGACCTTTCATACTGTGCCAATTTTCTGAACATGATGTTTGATTCGCCTGTAAGGCCTTATGTGATTGATGAAGATATTGTTAAGGCGCTTAATGTTTTCTGGATACTGCATGCAGATCATGAACAGAACTGTTCTACTGCCGCGATTAGGCTGGTGGGCAGCGCAAGGGTCAATCTTTATGCTGCGATCTCAGCCGGTATAGCCGCCCTGTGGGGCCCACTTCACGGAGGAGCCAACCAGGCTGTGGTGGAAATGCTCCAGGAAATTGCAGACAGCGGAGGTGATCCAACCCCATTTATTAACAAGGCAAAGGACAAGAACGACATCTTCCGCCTTATGGGCTTCGGACACAGGATATATAAAACCTATGACCCAAGGGCCCGTATTATGGAAAAAGAATGCAACAAGGCACTAAGAAAGCTGAAACAACATGACCCGTTACTGGATATTGCCAAAAGGCTTGAGGAAGTAGCTCTTAAAGACCCATATTTTATTGATCACAATCTTTATCCGAACGTGGACTTCTATTCCGGAATTTTCCTCAGGGCCATCGGCATACCTGTCAACATGTTCACAGTTATGTTTGCAATCGGAAGGCTTCCCGGCTGGATAAGCCAATGGAAGGAAAGCGTTGATGATCCGCACTGGAAACTCCACCGGCCGCGTCAGATATATATTGGATTAAAAAAGACGGATTATGTACCTATAGGTCAGAGAAAATAGGAAAAACCTCTAATATGTATAATCCGTAACCTGTTTATCGATCACTATGACGAAAAAAGATCAATCGAATATAATACTGAGACCTTTGCAAAACTCTTGTGCGCCTCAGGCGCAATCGTTATTTGTCCCAGCCAGAGGTTGGTAAAATTTCGACCCCCGATTTTCATCGGGATAAACTCCGGGAGATATCTTAACACAATTGAATCATTAAGATTTCTCGTCGTTAACACTCCTCGAAATGACAAATTTCAAATGTCTCGCTGCGTATGATGCCTTTTATGCATCAGGGGAACAGGTTCAAGAGCTTTATTCTTTCCCCATATTTTCCCTGATAGCCGCACCAAACTCGGAGCACCTGACCTCGTGTGCACCCTCCATCTGACGGGCCAGGTCATAAGTAACAATCTTCTGGGCGATAGTTCGGGTTAAAGCCGACACGACAAGCTCTGCCGCCTCGTCCCATCCCATAAATCGAAGCATCTCAACCCCGGACAGTATCAGTGATCCGGGATTTATTTTGTCAAGGCCCGCATACTTGGGAGCAGTTCCGTGAGTGGCCTCAAATATTGCGCAGCGGTCTCCGATATTTGCCCCCGGCGCCATGCCCAGGCCCCCTACCTGTGCAGCGGCAGCATCCGAAAGATAGTCGCCGTTGAGATTCGGGGTGGCAATGACGTCGAATTCTTCAGGCCGAAGCAGAAGCTGCTGGAACATTGCATCTGCTATGCGGTCCTTGATCACCAAAAGATCCTCAGGTACCCCGCTTATGTATTTTTCACCCAGTTCCCGCTCAGTAACTGTCAGGCCTTTGAATTCCTCCCTTGCAACCTGATAACCCCAGTCCCTGAAGGCACCTTCCGTATATTTCATGATATTTCCCTTATGCACCAGGGTCACACTTTTCCTGCCATTCTCAATCGCATAGCGAATTGCGCGCCTGACCAGTCGGCATGAGTTAAATTCACTCATAGGCTTGATTCCAACTGCACTGTCAGTAGAGAGAATATTCATGCCACCCGCTTTTGCCTTGCTGTTTATGAAATCTAAAATGTCTTTTGCTTCAGGCGAACCAGCCGGCCATTCCACCCCCGCGTATACATCCTCTGTGTTTTCCCGAAAGATAACAATGTCGACCTTTTCGGGGTTACAGACAGGAGAGGGAATCCCCGGGAAATGGCGAACCGGCCTGATGCATGCATAAAGGTCAAGGATCTGGCGCAGGGCTACGTTCAGGGAACGGAATCCTCCTCCTACCTGAGTGGTAAGGGGTCCCTTTATTGCAACGCCGTAACGGGATATGGTCTCAAGCGTCTCGGCAGGCAATGGATTATCATCCCCGTATGCCTGCTGAGCCTTCTCGCCAGCCAGCACCTCCCGCCATATTATATGCCTTCTACCCTGATAGGCCGTTTCAACGGCAGTATCAAATACAGGCTGTGCAGCAGACCAGATATCAGGGCCTGTGCCGTCCCCTTCAATAAATGGAATAATGGGAAAAGCAGGAACAACAGGCCTAAACTGATCATCCCATTTTATGGCTTCACCGCCCTGAGCAGGTCGGTCAACATGATTCTTCATATGATTATTGCTCCTTTAATTTCTCTTTCATAAAATTAAGTATCCCGCCTGCAAGCAGTATTTCCCTCTCCCGGCTGGACAACTCCAGAATGCCTTCAATCTCAAGCCCTTTTTCAGGAATCATTATTGAAATACTGTCTCTGTTTGCTATATGCTCTTTTATATTCCTGCATTCAATTATATCTCCCTGATCGAGCTTCTCATAATCCTCAGCACTTATAAGGATTGGAATTACACCGAAATTGATCAGATTGGCCCTGTGCAGACGCGCAACAGACAGGGCCAGCACTGCCTGTACCCCGAGATAGCCTGGAGCAAGGGCGGCATGCTCACGGCTTGATCCCTGTCCATAATTATCACGGCCGACGATTGCCCCGTTTCCTGCAGTCTTTGCTCTTGAGACAAAAGCTGGATCGTGCCCTGAAAAAACAAATTCCGCCAATGCCGGCAGGTTTGAACGCAAAGGCAGGACTTTTGCCCCTCCGGGAAGGATATCGTCTGTAGAAATATTGTCTGTAACCTTTAGCAGTATCTCGAGTGAAAAAGCATCTGAAAGAGGTTTTTTCAATGGCAAAGGTTTTATATTCGGCCCCATGCGAATCACAGCTTCTTCGTTATGAGGAGGAGGAGATATTATCAAATTGTCAGAAACATAATAATGCTCCGGCTCATGAAACACCGGCAACGAGCCCAGCTCCCTGGGGTCTGTGAATCTGCCGGTAAGGGCTGCTGCTGCTGCTGACTCCGGACCCACAAGGAATACCTGGCCGTCTGGAGTGCCGCTTCTGCCCGGAAAATTACGGTTGAACGTGCGCAGGCTTACCCCGCCTGAGGGAGGAGCCTGACCCATACCTATGCATGGGCCGCAGGCTGCTTCAAGAATACGGGCTCCAGACTCAACCATATCCGCGAGAGCTCCTTCACGTGCAAGCATGGTCATTACCTGCCTTGACCCGGGAGCAATAGCCAGACTCGTATCGGGATGCACTTTTTTTCCTTTGAGCAGTTCAGCAACAAGCCTGAGATCGCGATAAGATGAGTTGGTACAGCTTCCTATAATCACCTGATCAACTTTCAGGCCTGCCACATCAGTTACCGGAACCACCGAGTCAGGGCTTGACGGCCGAGCTGTCAGAGGAACAAGAGATGAAAGGTCAACTTCCAGTTCTCTGCCATACTCCGCCCCATCCCGGGCAGAAAGAAATGACCAGATGTCCTGCCGTTTCTGTTTATTAAGGAAATCTCTGGTTATCTCATCTGAAGGAAAAATAGATGTCCATGCCCCCAGTTCAGCTCCCATATTGGTAATCGTCGCTCTCTCAGGAACGCCAAGTGTCTTAACACCCGGGCCTCCATATTCAACCGCCCAGCCAAGCCCTCCTTTAACTGTCAGCAGTTTAAGTAAATACAGTATAACATCCTTGGCACCCACCCATGGTGAAAGTGCTCCTTCCAGATTCACATGCAGCACCCTGGGGACAGTCATATAAAAAGGAGCTCCGGACATAGCCAGTGCTACATCCATTCCGCCTGCTCCGATTGCCAGCATGCCCAGACCTCCTGAAGTGGGAGTATGGCTGTCAGACCCTAATAGTGTCTGACCGGGGACTGCAAACCGCTCGAGATGGACCTGGTGGCATATTCCGTTTCCCGGTTTTGAAAAGTAAACGCCATAGCGTGCTGCCGCACTTTGAAGAAAACGATGGTCATCCGCATTTTCCGGACCTGACTGAAGTGTATTATGGTCAACATAGGATACGGACAATCTCGTTTTTACGTTCCCGGCTCCGAGGGCCATAAATTCCAGAAAAACAAGTGTGCCGGTTGCATCCTGTGTGAGTGTCTGATCAATTCTGATACCGATTTCTTTTCCAGGCAGCAGTTCGCCTTCCTCAATGTGCCGGGAAAGGATCTGACCTATTAGATTATCTGAATATGACATGGTTCTTATTCCTTTTTACCAATCTATAAAGCATTTAGAATATCAAATCGCAGGCTATAACAAATAATGTTATTGATATCAAGTTTCAGGGAGATTATCTCAGACAAGTTGTATGCTTGCAATATCAAAAAAGCACTCATCATTTTAAACTCCCTTCAGTCTGTCAGAAAATTTATTATGCGGGGAAATAACCCGCGTTGTTTTATAAACTAAACACGGGGAATGATCTCTTTCCGTGAAAGCCGGGCCGGTAATTATCTTTGCAGTATGGCCTTTTTCCTGATATATTACTCTGGCAATAATATATGTCAATGTTGTCATCCCGGACTTGATAAGCCTGCCCCGGACCCCGATCCGGGGGGATCCAGTCAAGCATGTTTCTGGATTCCGGCTGGAGTTTATCCCGGACTTGATTCGGGGCCGGAATGACGGTTGATACCCCTTAGCTTGCTGCGGGGTAGTTCATTCGCCGGAGTAATAAGAATGGACACAGACAATACCTCGAAAGGTTGGGAAAGGCGATTTGAATAAAATTAGCGGCTTTTTAATGCTGTTATGGCTCAGACAATAAGGAAGCACCATGATCCTCGGACTTGATGTTGGCGGTACTCATACAGATGCCGTAATAATTGATGAAAACGGCATTGTTGCAGAGACTAAAACCCTCACTGGAGATGACCTTCTTGAAACGCTCAGGTTATCTATAAAAGACACTGTCTCTGATATTGACACAAATCTGATCCAAAGGCTTGTCTTTTCTACGACAATGGCAACCAATGCCATCGTTCAGGACCGCCTGGAAGAGACGGGCATGATTGTATCTGCGGGGCCCGGTATGGATCCTGATTGGTTTTCTGTCGGACCATCCTTTCATGTTGTCGAAGGCTGTCTTGACCATCAGGGTCTTGAAGCAATGCCGCTGAATAAAAATACTGTCTTGAGGGCCTCAGACATTATACGAAATAAAGGAATAAATGTCATCGGAGTTGCAGGGAAATTTTCCGTTCGCAACCCTGAACACGAGAAACAGATTGCCGACTGGATTGGAAATTCATTTAACCATATTGCCCTTGGCCATCATATGTCCGGTGCCCTGAATTTTCCAAGGCGCATTGCAACCACGTATCTGAATGCCGCCCTCTTTTCCATCCACCGCAAATTTTCAGAGTCCTTAATAAGTATACTCGACGAACAGGGACTCAATGCCCCCCGCTACCTGTTAAAGCCTGACGGCGGTACGGCCGGGCTTGGCCTGATAAGGTCATTTCCTGCCCAGACAGCGCAGTCCGGACCCGCTGCCAGCGTTATGGGCGCCCTTGCCCTGGATGGCTGCCATGGCACGACGCTTGTTCTTGATGTGGGCGGAACCACAACTGATATCTCTGCTGTACTGGATGGCGTACCTCTTCTTGATCCAACCGGCATAAAACTTGGGCCATACCTGACCCTGGTCCGTTCTCTCAATACTTACTCTATCGCAATCGGCGGAGACAGCGAAGTTAAAATCGAAAATAATGATTTAAAAATCGGTCCACTGCGTAAAGGAATGCCTGTTGCCTTCGGAGGCACTGCACCCACCCCAACAGATGCAATGATCACACTTGGCATACTTGATGCCGGCAACAGGGATTACGCAGTAAAGTCAATGGAGAGACTTGGCGGACCTGCTGGCTGGGACGGGGTAAAGACGGCTGAAAATATCATGGACAGGATGTCGGGAATCATTGCTGATGCTGCAAAAACTTTTATCAATGATATCAATTCAAGGCCTGTTTATACTATCCACGAAGTTATTGAAGATCAAAAGATTGAACCGTCATCAGTTGTTGTTATTGGAGGTCCTGCTCCGCAGATTGCACCATTTATAGGAAAGGCTCTGGGGCTCCCTCACCGCGTGCCTCCCAGTTTTGGAGTTGTCAACGCAGTTGGTGCGGCTGTTGCCAGGGTCACTTCCGAGATTATTCTTCAGGCTGATACTGAACGCGGCACCGTCATGATTCCGGAGGCAGGGATTCATGAAAAAATTGATCAGAATTTTGATATGGACTCAGCCATAGACATGGGCAGAAAGGCACTTAAAACCTCTGCCGCCGAAATCGGTGCCGGTACGGATGCCATTGAAATTTCGATAACAGAAAAGCAGGTTTTTAACATGATCAGGGGTTATTCAAGAACCGGCCGGAATATCCGGCTTAAGATGTGCATAACACCGGGAATTATCCCGGAATGGAAAAGAAAGGCGTAAATATCATGAAGGCTGAACGCAGAACAGGGTTGGTTTTTTTTCCTGCATTTGACTGGGCTATAAGCCCCACGCATCCTGAACGTGAAGAACGCCTGCTCTACACTCAGGACCAGGTTCTTGAAGAAGGGCTTCTGGATATTGACGGAATCGTCGAATATAAAATACGGCCTGCTGATTTTGATGATATAAGGCGCATCCATTTTTGTGTACCTGATGAGGGGGCCGTAACAACTGAAAGCCATATGATATCAGCCGGAGGATGTCTTGTTGCGGCCGATGCAGTCCTCAGTGGAGAAGTAGACAGTGCCTTTGCACTGGTTCGTCCACCCGGACATCACGCCATGCGGGTGGTTCATGGAAACCGGGGGTTCTGCAATATTAATATCGAGGCAATCATGATTGAATATCTGCGTGAAAAATACGGTATTCGCAGGATTGCCATCGTTGACACAGACTGTCACCACGGTGATGGCACTCAGGACATCTACTGGCATGATCCTGACACACTTTATATCTCCATCCACCAGGATGGGCGAACGCTCTATCCCGGTTCCGGATTTCCCAATGAGGCAGGTGGACCAAATGCCCTGGGAGCAACTGTTAATATACCGCTTCCTCCACAGACAGGAGAAAAAGGCTTTCTCTACGTCATGAATGAACTTGTTATGCCCCTTCTCAATAAATTTCAACCGGAAATAGTCATAAACTCGGCCGGACAGGACAACCACTTTAATGATCCTATTACAGACATGAACTTTTCTGCACGGGGTTATGCCACCCTGAATGCAATTCTAAAACCTGATATCGCCGTACTCGAGGGAGGATATGCAGTTGAAAATGCCCTCCCCTATGTAAATGTCGGAATCATAATGGCAATGGCCGGTATTGACACATCCACCGTAAAGGAACCTAATTACGACAGGGACTATAAGCCGCAGCCATCATACATTACTCAGGAAATTGAAAAACTGGTTGATGAGATGAAACATATGTTTCTTGAGGATAAGATCTCGAAACCTGAATATAGCCAGGGCCAGATTATTGAGAGAATAAAAGATATTTATTATGACACGGACGGAATCCGTGAAAGACAGCGAGAGAGCATACGATACTGTAAGGATTGTGCGGGTGCCCTTTCAATAGAATCAGCATCAAGCCTGGGACAGCATATATTTGGTGTTCGGATTCCGTATGGGGCCTGCACGGCCTGCATGGAAACTGCATTATCATGGTTTGAAAACGCATCACACGGATCTTTTAACAATATATACCTGCAGGACAGAGTTAAAGGAACATACGAGAGAAAATAATCCTGTTATAAGGCATATCCTGCAACTGGATCATTCGCCTCAACCTGGATTTAGCCACATTTAGTAAAACCACAAAAATGACATGTCATACAGCCTTCCTCAAAGCTTATGGGCTGGCCGCATTCAGGACATGCAAGACCGGACAGGCTCCTTTGCTTCTTTTCAACCCGCTGATCACTAAGATATCTTTTCTCAAGTACCCGGCTGATTGCATCAGGGATAGACAATACTAAACCGCCCTTTTGAAATACCGGGTGCTCACCTCCAATACCTTTAAGCTGTTCAGTAATCTTTTCAACTCCCACGCCGGATCTCAGTGCAAGGGAAACAAGTCTGCCGATTGCCTCTGTCTTGGCGGTGGTTGACCCTCCTGATTTTCCAATTGTTGCAAATACCTCGAAAGGCCTTCCTTTATATTCCGTTACAGTAACATAAAGCGTTCCCAGACCAGTAACCATCTTGGAAGTAAAACCTTCAAGCGTTTCAGGCCTCTCCTTTACAGCCAGCATAAATTCACTTTCAGGCCTTTTGCCGTTTTCATGATTGAAAGAGAGAACCTGGTTTTCCTTGCTCCCGTCCCTGTATATTGTAACCCCCTTGCATCCCAGCTTGTAGGCCAGATTATAAACCTTCTGGACATCATCCACGGTGTCACTTCGAGGCAGGTTTACCGTCTTTGAAACAGCGTTATCAGTATACTTCTGAAAAGCTGCCTGCATCCGGACATGCCATTCCGGAGTAACATCATGGGCTGTAACAAAAACATCCCTTACATCCCCGGGTATACTGCCTATATCCCGTATGCTTCCTTTGCCGGCAATTTCGTCCATCAGATCTTTGCCGTAAAAGCCTCTTTCTATGGCAACCTTTTCAAAAAATGGATTCACTTCCCCCAGTTCATCATTATCCATGACACGCCTGATAAAACTTAATGCAAATAACGGCTCGATACCGCTTGAGCATTCAGCAATTATGCTCAGCGTGCCTGTCGGAGCAATGGTAGTAATTGCGGCATTTCTATATTTGCAGTCCGCATCGGGTCTGTCTTTAAATACACTCCTGTCAAAATTTTCAAAAACACCTCTTTCTTTTGCCAAATCTTTAGATGCCTCATGAGATTCCTTCTGAATAAACCCCATAACCTCTTCGGCTATTTCAAGTGCTTTCTCTGAATTATATGGAACCTTCAACTGATAAAGCATGTCCGCAAAACCCATTACACCAAGACCGATCTTCCTGTTTCCTTTGACCATTCTATCAATTTCCGGAAGAGGGTATTTAGAACAGTCAATACTGTCATCCAGAAAGCGCACAGCCAGCCAGACTGCTTCCTTAAGGCCTGCATAATCAATTTCCGGATTTTTATCGGTCTCACCTTCTGATCCATTTTTTTCCAATACAAACCTGGAAAGATTTATTGACCCAAGATTACATGCCTCCATGGGCAGCAAAGGCTGTTCCCCGCAGGGATTTGTGCTCTCAATATCACCAAGCTCCCTGGTTGGGTTGTCCCTGTTGATTCTATCTATAAAGACAATGCCAGGGTCACCGGTCTTCCAGGCCTGACTTACAAGTGCATCATATACCTCTGCTGCGTTCAACTCTCCGGCCTTGGATTTATCTCCCGGATCTATTAAATCGTAGTTATCCCCTCTCTGGACAGCCTCCATAAATATATCCGTGACTGCTACAGATATGTTGAAGTTGTTCAATTCATTATCCCTGTCTTTACAATATATGAATTCCATTATATCAGGGTGATCAACCCTGAGAATACCCATGTTTGCACCGCGCCGAGTACCGCCCTGCTTAACCTGCTCAGTCGCTGTGTTAAAAATTTTCATGAAAGAAACCGGACCGGAAGCGATACCTCCAGTGCTCCCTACTCTGCTGTTTTTCGGCCTGAGACGGGAAAAGGAAAATCCTGTTCCTCCACCGGATTTGTGGATTAACGCGGCGTTTTTTACCGCATCAAAAATACCCTCTATGCTATCCTCGACCGGCAGAACGAAACAGGCGGCTAATTGACCAAGGCTTCTGCCTGCATTCATCAGAGTAGGAGAATTCGGCAGGAATCTTAATCCGGCCATCAAATCGTAAAAAGTATCCTCCATTTTTTCAACAAAGGGGTCGTCATGATATTTCTTCTCAGCACCCGCTATATGGCAGGCTACTCTCCTGAACATCTCTTCCGGGGTTTCTATAACATTGCCGTTTTCGTCCTTTTTAAGGTATCTTCTTTCAAGAACCGTCCGTGCATTATCAGAAAGAACAAGCCCGTTTTTTACAAAAATTGATTTATTAAATCGAAATGGAGAGGGCTTTTCCAGGCCATATTCGATAAGTTTTTTCTCGATAATCTTCTCCACCATCGACATTGTAATAGTATTTTGTTTCATTTTTGCAATTTCATCTCTTAAAAAACGACTGATGTTCATTGCCTGGTCTGTATTTATAGGATTCTCTCGGATAAGCAGATCAGAAAACCTTTGATCGTCCCACCTGTAGGCAGACAAATCAAAACGACCCTCTTCTGTTATTAAAAACTTGTCATTCTGGCCCATGAACATCCTCCTGCAAGATTTAAGAATGGTGCTTTTTACTTATTGACGGCGCTGTAAAAAGTCAGTATCTGCAAAATCTGTCATCTCGATCCCGCCACAGGCAGGAGAGAAATCAATAGCTCCTCTAACAAAATTAAATATGTTTTTAGCCAGCTTTCATTAAAAAATATGCATTTGATGGAATTGACCTCAATTCCATATATATAAAAACCGCAAATATAGAAGAATTCGGTGTGCTAACAGTATCAGGATACTAAAAGAGAAAAATTGATTCCCCATTATCGTGGGAAAAATGGTATTTGAGAAAAAATCACCATCAACCATTAAAGCCAGGAAAAAACAGATCACTTTTTTCTATCATATATATTAAATTATATTGTCAAACACAATATATAGTATGTCAAGAAGAAATTACTCAATATCTGATATGCAATAAAAAATTGCTTTAACACTGACATTTTCACCAACATGGTTTCAGGGTGTCTCTCCCTTACTAATACGGGCTCGACATATCCTCTTCGCCGGAATGACGGGAAGAGAGCTTTTTTGACTTTTTGAGAGTTCGTCAATATTGATATATTTATAATAATTTAGTATCTCTTAATACATCAAGAATATCCAGCAAGGAGAATAAATATTAAATGACTATCAAACACGGTTTTCAACTGATAAAGGAACAATATATTAAGGAATATAATACTCATGCCACGCTTTTACGCCATATAAAGACAGGCGCTGAACTGCTATCCCTTTCCAACAACGATGAAAATAAGGTCTTTGGAATATCTTTCCGCACTCCACCGGCAGATTCAACAGGGATTGCACATATTCTTGAACACTCGGTCCTTTGTGGATCGCGAAAATACCCATTAAAAGAACCCTTTGTAGAACTATTAAAGGGCTCATTAAACACCTTTCTAAATGCTTTTACATACCCTGATAAGACCTGCTACCCCGTGGCCAGCAAAAATACTCAGGACTTTTACAACCTAATAGATGTTTATCTCGATGCCGTATTTTATCCCCGTTTGACACAATCTATATTTCAACAGGAGGGATGGCATTATGAATTGGAAAATGAGGAGAGCCCACTTTCTTTTAAAGGGGTTGTGTTTAATGAAATGAAAGGGGCCTATTCCTCCCCTGACAATGTTCTTTCCGAAAAATCTATTCAATCTCTATTTCCGGATAATTCATATGGCTTTGACTCAGGCGGCGACCCGAAAAAGATACCCGATCTTACATATGAAGAATTTATGGAGTTTCACAAAAAATACTATCATCCATCCAATGCACGTATCTGGTTTTATGGGAATGATGATCAGGATGAACGTCTGAAGCTGACGGATGAATATCTGAAAGAGTTTGATTCAATCAATGTTGATTCGATAGTTCAATTACAGCCCTCGTTTCAAAAACCAAAAAGCTGCGTTTATCCTTTTGCTGCAGGAAAAGATGATCCCTCAATGAACAAAGGAATGATAACGCTCAACTGGTTGCTGCCTGAAACCGCAGATGTTAAACGAAATCTTTCTTTTCATCTGCTTGAGTATATACTGCTGGGCATGCCCGCTTCACCTCTGCGCAAGACATTAATAGAGTCTGGTCTTGGAGAGGACCTCGCAGGTGAAGGCCTTGGAAGTGAATTGCGTCAAATCTATTTTTCCACAGGACTTAAAGGCATAAGGATAGAGAATGCTGAAAAAATCGAAAGCCTTATCCTGGATACCATGTCCAGGCTGACTCGTGAAGGAATTGATCCCTTTACAATAGAGGCTGCTCTAAACACTATAGAATTCCGATTAAGGGAAAATAACAGCGCTTCTTTTCCGCAGGGCCTTATGCTTATGCTCCGTTCTTTAACCACCTGGCTTTATAATGGAGATCCTCTTTCCCTGCTCAGCTTTGAAAAGCCTTTGGAAAAAATCAAACAACAGATAAATTCCAATAAATCTTTTTTTGAAGAAATGATAAGTAGATATTTTCTCGCAAACCAGCACCGTACCACAATACTTTTCAAACCTGATCCTTATCTTCGCGAAAAGGATGAAAAGTCTGAAAAGGATCTTTTGATCAGTATTAAATCAACCATGACTCAGGATGACATAAATCATACTATTAAAAATACCCTCGAACTCAAGCGACTTCAGGAAACGCCAGACCCGCCTCAGGCCCTTTCAACCATACCCAGTCTAAGGCTTTCGGACCTTGAACGAAAAAACCAGAAATTTCCATTGACATTAATCGAAGACAGAAATTCAAAGATATTGTTTCACGACCTTTTTACAAATGGAATTGTCTATATGGACATTGGTTTTGATCTACAGTGTCTGCCAGAAACTCACATCCCGTACATTCCTCTTTTCGGCCGCGCACTTGTAGAGATGGGGACAGACAAAGAGGATTTTGTTCAGCTTACGCAGCGAATCAGTCGTAAGACAGGCGGAATTCACCCATTATCATTTACCTCTGCTGTAAGAAATTCAAGACGCGGAGCTCAGTTTCTTTTCCTTCGTGGAAAGGCAATGCAAAGCCAGGCCCGTGAACTGACGAGTATCCTGAAAGATATTCTTCTTGGAATTCAACTGGACAACCGGGAAAGATTCAGGCAGATGGTGATGGAGGAAAAGGCAAGAATGGAGAAACGTATAGTTCCTCAAGGACACCAGATAGTTAATCTGCGACTGCGTTCTCATTTTGGTGATGCCTACTGGGTAGCTGAACAGATAAATGGTATCAGTTATCTGTTTTTCCTGAGAAAACTCACAAGCCTCGTAGAAGAAAAATGGCCTGAAGTCCTTACTGTACTCATGCAAATCCACAAAACTCTTATCAATAAAAATACATCGGTTTTTAATATCACTCTGGATGAAAAAGGTTTTAACAATTTTCAGCCGGATTTGAATGAACTTATTTCCGCTCTGCCTTTATTTCCATCTGAAAAACCTGATTGGCATTATAAAAATCCTGTGATCCCGGAAGCCATGACAATGCCTTCTCAAGTCAATTTCGTAGGAAAAGGAGCAGATCTTTCAAGATTTAATTATCAGTTTCATGGCTCAACATTAGTCATAACACGGTACCTGCGCAATGCATGGTTATGGGACCGAATCAGGGTTCAGGGCGGTGCTTACGGTGCCTTCTGTCTTTTTGACCGTTTAACCAATGTACTTACATTTGTATCATATCGTGACCCCAACCTTGAAAAAACACTTAATTCCTTTGATCTCTCAGCACAATTCCTCCGTAAGTCTGATTTCAGTGACGATGAAATAGAAAAGAGTATAATAGGAGCCATCGGTGACATTGATGCACATCTGCTTCCTGACGCAAAAGGATATACATCGATGATTCATTATCTTACTGGTAATACGGAGGAAATTCGCCAGCAGACGAGGGATGAAGTATTGTCAACCACTTCATCACATTTCAGGGCATTTGCCGACGAGCTTGACCATGTTAGGAAAAATGGTGTCGTCAAGATCCTCGGATCTGCTGGCGCTATTGAAGAACTTTCAAGAAAGAATCCCGGATGGATTAATGTGATTGAGGTACTTTAATCCGCCGGCGGACGAGGGTTAATTCCCCGCCGCTTGCGGCGTTGCATTGCCTTTATAGATACCCCGCTTCTCTGCGGCGGGGTCGTTCATTTTTTTTGTGCATGGCAAGGCAATGATTTATTTAACTTAATGATTTATTAATTTTTTATGAAGCTTCATTTGTCAACTTCCGGCTGAAATGCTATAAAACTATCGGTGTCTATGACAGGCTCAGTTGCTATTGGCGGTTTTAAAAAACCGGCATTTTATCGACAACGGCAAGGCAATCCAGGGAACCAAATCATAATTACTATTACAAGACTATATGAATTTTGTCATCCCTGCTTTGCAGGCCAATCACGTAGTTAAACGTTTTGGTTCAGCTGCAAATAAACAGGAAATCGGTAGATGAACAAATATACTGTTAAATTTTTGCCACACAATATTTCAATTGATGTTGGAAAAGACACAACAATTGCAGAAGCTGCGCAAAAGGCCGGTGTATATATTAACAATATTTGCGGTGGAGAAGGTGTATGTGGTAAATGCCGTATTCAGGTATTAAAGGGAAAGACCAATCAAGAAAAGGAGCAGGGTTTTTTACTGGCATGCCAGACAGAGATCCAGGACAATCTTGAAATCATGATTCCACCGGAATCAAGAAATGAAGTGCTACAGATTCTCACTAATGAAAGTACCGAAGCTTCCGAAAAGCCAGGCCTGTTGCCTCTTGCAAGAAAAATCTACATGGAACTTTCTCCTCCAGGTCTTGAAGATAATACTGCCGATACGGAACGGATCTACAGAGAATTGAAGAAAGAGATTAAGTGCAACTCCTTTTATATGCCCTTGGAATGCCTTGAAAAACTTTCTGAAAAACTCAGGAAAAATGAATGGAAAATTACAGTAACCCTATCCATTGACAAAGACCATTGCCAAATACAGAAAATCGAGCCACATAACACCACATTACGCTCATATGGTATTGCTGTTGATATCGGAACTACAACTGTTTCCTCCCAGCTTATTGAATTACGTTCAGGCAAAGTAATTGGCACGGAAGCCAGCGGCAATCTCCAGTCAGGGTTTGGTGAAGATATAATATCAAGAATAAGTTATGCCTGTGAAAAAGATGGGATTATACCTTTGAATAGAGCCGTTGTTAACACTGTTAATAATCAGGTCAGAAAACTGGCAGATGAGAATGACGTTTCTGTTGAGGATATTGACGCTATAGTGGCAAGCGGAAATACGACCATGAGTCATTTGCTTCTAGGTATTTCACCGTGCTCAATTCGCATGGAGCCGTATGTTCCCACTTCTTATGTGTACCCCAGGATTAATGCAGGGGATATTGGCATCGAAATCAGCAAAAATGGGATATTGGAAACCCTCCCGAGCGTTGCCGCATACGTCGGAGGAGATATAGTTGCAGGTGTTCTCTCCTGTGGAATTACAGAACATAATGAGGTCAGGGCCTTAATTGATATCGGTACAAATGGAGAAATTGCATTAGGCAACAACGAATGGATTTTAACCTGCTCGGCATCGGCCGGGCCGGCATTTGAGGGCGGCGGCACAAAGTGCGGTATGCGGGCCGTAAAAGGCGCCATTGAAAGAATAAACATGTCCGGCGGTCATCTGAAATTCACAACAATTGGCAATATAAAGCCAAGAGGAATATGTGGCTCAGGCATGATTGACGGTATTTATGAGCTTGTGAAAAACGGTATTATTAATGCAAACGGGAAATTCCAGAGAGATCTTAAGGATCAAAGGCTGACCTTTGAAGATACTATACCTCAATATATTATTGCCTGTAATGAAGAAACCGAAACTGGCAGGGCCATAGTTATAACAGAATCTGATATTGATAATCTTATTAAAGCAAAAGCAGCGGTTTTTGCGGCATTTAAATCACTAATCGATTATGTCGGGCTGGCATTTGATGATTTGGAAGCAATATATGTGGCCGGAGGGTTTGGAAATTTCCTGAATATTCCCAAGTCCGTTGCAATAGGTCTGTTGCCTGATATACCACATCAGAAAATACATTTTGTAGGTAACAGCTCTCTTAACGGGGCGAGAATGTGCCTTTTGTCTGAATCGTCCCTTGAAAAATGCATTAATATATCAAAGTCTATGACAAATATTGAGCTTTCAAATTATCATCCCTTTGCGAATGAATATATTGCTGCCCTTTTTCTGCCTCATACTGATCTCAGACTTTTTCCTTCTGCAGACTTCTGATTTATTTTCTTCTCTTCTGCTGACCGGTTGCAGGGAAATACTGGCTGAACAAATTCATATTCAGGAGGCCGGCGGAAAATAAAGTGAGAAAACAGTCTCTCCTGAATTATAACAATCGTCCTTTTCTTTGCAAAAGCTGCATGCGCTGATCCTTCCAGGGCATATATCGTCATCTTTAGGGATAAAACCGCATTTTGAAGACTCCATATGTATCTCAAAATTATAACGTTCAGAAAATATTCTGGTTCGGAGAAGATCTGCCCCTTTGCCTCCGGCATTGAAATCAAAAGGGGTTTTGGAAGAGTAACTCATTGTCTGCTGAGTTACAAAGAAACCCTCGAAAATCCTTTTCTGAGCTTCTTCTGAAATTCCAATGCCATAATCGTGAACAACCAGCTCGGAACCTTCTCCCTTTTTTCGTACAATAATCTCTATTTTCCCTTCATCCGGAGTGTTTTCGATGGCATTCTTCACCAGACAGTCAATTACCTTGTTCATTACATCAGGCGGCATTGAAAATGGCGGCGGGGTGTCAATCACTGTAATAATCTCAACCTGACGATGAGCAAAGTACGGTTTTAAAAACTCGAGCCTTTCTTTTAGAAATTCATCCAGGTGGATTATCTTTGAATCCAGTTCTTTCGGGCCGAATAATTCCTGAATCTTTTTCCTGATTCGTTCAATTACAATTGTGCTTTTACCCTCCTCCTCAATCAGCACCTCAAGTTCATCCTGGCACTGATCCAGCAATAAAGAAAGAAGGCCATAGCTCCTAAACTCCCTGTTAAGCATTATATCTTCGACTTCGTACTGAATTTCCCTTATTCTATCAACGTTTCTCTTTGCCATCTCCACATTGGGCTTCCAGTTCTTTTCGGATAAATCTCCCAGTTTCTTCATCAAAAGATCTAAAGAACCAGAAAGAACAGCTACTGGAGTCTTCAGCTCATGGGAAAGGTGATTTATTACTTTGTCTTTCGCCCGGTTCAGACTTTTTACCTCTTCGTATGAATTCTTCAACTCCTCATTTACACGCGCATTTTCTACAGAAAGGGCAACCGTTCCTTCTATCATAGTCAGTAAATCAACATCATCCTGGTTAAAATAACCTTGTTTTTTATTAATAGCACATAATACACCTCTTATTTTCTCATAAGTCCTCAAAGGTAGATCAAGCATATTCCGGGAATGGAAACCTAACTGGCTGTCCACCTTTGCGTAAAAATCCGGATCTTTTGAAGTATCAGTTACGATAACCGGTTCTCCTGTCTTTAATACCTTTGCCGCTACCCCAGCGTCCGCGGGAAAGCGCAAATTACTGGCCCGGCTTTGGGTCGCTGTGTCTTCATAAACTGCTCCAACAAAATAGAGTTCATTTTTTGCTTCATCCAGCAGAATAACAATAGAGGCTTCTGTATTTAAAAGCCGATTTACTTCACCATTAATATAAAACAATAGATCATCCAGTGAGGGATATTCTGGCAGGGCCATGCTTATACGCAATATGGCTTCATTAATACGGGAAAGCCTCTTTTCCTTGGAAATATCCCTTAAAATTGAAATCATTCCGGAGGTTTCGATTTCCGATTCAGCGTAATAGGCGGCCTTTACTGATACATCCAGCAGTCTTCCGTCCTTTGTAAGGCGTTGCGTTTCGTGCGAAAGGAGCGTCTTTTCCTTAAAAAGGCGTCTTACATTTTCAACAGTCTCCCGCTTAAGTTCTGGCGGAATAAAAGGAATAGTTTTCCCTTCGAGTTCATCAAATGTCCAACCAAAAACAGTTGTAAATTCTGAATTAATATATGTGACCCTGCCATCAATGGTAAAAACAGCAACAGGGTAGGGAACAAAGTCAAGCAGTGTCCTGTATCGTATTTCGGATTTTCTAACAGCTTCCTCTGCCTTTTTACGTTTTGTGAGATCCTGAAACGTTTCTACAGAGCCGGTTATATTTCCTTTCGCATCTATCAATGGCGCGGCTGTAAAAAAAAACCATTTCCCTGTTTCTCCCTTGTCTGGAAAAAAGACTTCCGCCTGAAATGCTCCGTCTTTTAATGCGAATTTTTTTAGTTTCCCTCTGTAATACTTTTCTACTTCTTCTACAGGCGTTCTATCTACAATAAAATCTGCAAGAATCGGTCTCTGCTCGGGATAAAAGGCAACCCATTGATTCTGTGTGCCGATTATTTCGGATGCCGAAATACCTGTAAGGAATTCATATGCCTTGTTGCAGTGTGTTGTTATATGATCGATATCTATTACCAGCGTAGGAATTGAATTCCCATTCACAATCTGGGAGAATTTCTGTTCGCTCTCACGAAGTGCTTGCTCAACCGACTTGTGTTTTTTTGCTTCAGCCTCCAAATCCCTTACACGTTTTTCCAACTCCTGGTAGGTTGGTTTTTCAGGCATTTGATTGTCCTCCAATCATGAAACAGGAGATTACATATGTTAAGACCTGTTTTGAATTTTGGGAAAAACTCTCCCTATAAGAATATCCAGTCAATTCATACACAAAAAAAAAGAAGACCTCTTTACTCAATTTACAACAGGGAAAAAACCCTGATTTAGGTGATTATCAGGATCAATATAAGGCTGCTCAAGGAGAATACTTAAATAGTTTATAATGTAGGCTCATAATCCTAAAAAAAGCGGTAATAAAAAAATTGATAAACAGTATATTTGATTTGTTCAACAGGCGTTTACTCTTGACAAACGATAATATGTAAAATAACAATATTAGTAATTTTGGTCTCTTGTCAAGAAAATGAGTTGGTCCCTCTTCTTTCATCCCTATCTATCTCAAAAATATGTAATGTTGAAAATTGGTTCTTTAAAACTGGAAAATTGCCTCATAATGGCGCCTATGGCAGGAATAACCAATCTTCCCTTTCGTCTTATAGCAAAAAAGATGGGGGCAGGCCTGGTAACTACTGAAATGATAAGCGCAGCAGGACTGATCATGTCCCATAAAAGGACAGGTCAATACCTGAAAAGCGACCCGTATGAGAAACCGCTTTCAGTCCAGCTTTTTGGATCAGAACCTGCACCTATTGCCAGGGCGTGCCAGATCGCTATTGACTCCGGAGCAGATATGGTTGACATAAATATGGGATGTCCAGTTAAAAAAGTTGTTAAAACCGGAGCTGGAGGCTTCCTGTTACGCACTCCCGAAAAAATCAGAAAAATTGTTGGTGCCGTCCGAAATATCTGCACCGTACCCCTGACTGTTAAAATTCGAACCGGATGGTCTAATAATGAAAATTTTGTGCTTGAAATTGCACAAATGATAGAAGGTGAAGGAGCCGATGCTATCACAATCCACCCGCGATTTGTTACTCAGGGCTTCTCCGGTTCTGCGGACTGGTCAATAATATCGATGTTGAAAGATGCCTTGAACATACCCGTGATTGGAAGTGGAGATATAGTTACTCCAAATCTTGCCCTCCAAATGAAAAGACGTTCCGGATGTGATGGTATTATGATAGGCAGAGGAGCTATTGGAAATCCATGGATTTTTCAGCAAATCCAGGATCTTGAAAGATCATCTGAATACAATTACCCCACTTTAACAGATAGAAAGTCTTTGATACTCGAGCATTTTATTCTTTTAACACGTTTTATGGGTGAAATCGTGGCATCCAGGATGATGAGAAACCTTCTTATCTGGTATACAAAGGGCCTCCCGAACAGCTGCAGTTTCCGGAGGTCTTTCACCAGTATTTTTGATTATAAATCTCTGGTATTGTCTTTGGACAATTATTTTTTATCAATTAGCGAAGGAAAAGGATGATAGTAAAGCTTGCAAAAACTGCAGGATTTTGCATGGGTGTTCGGCGGGCCATGGAAATGACCTTAGCTGAATCAAATAAAAAAGACGGCCCGCTTTTTACTTATGGCCCCTTGATTCACAATAATCAGGTGCTTGAACTGCTATCTTTAAAGGGTGTGAAATCAATTAATAACCTTGAAGGGATACATAAAGGCAGGATAATAATACGTGCACATGGAATCCCTCCAAACGAACGTGAGTCTTTAAAAAATTCAGGGTTAAAGCTCCTTGATGCCACTTGTCCCAAAGTCGCAAAGGTTCAATCCATTGTGCAGTCCTATACCAAAAAAGGTTATGCTGCAGTAATAGTAGGAGATAAAAATCATGCAGAGACCATTGGTTTAACTGGTCACGCGAGTGGGCCTGTTTATGTTATTAATAATATTCAGGATATCCGAAATTTACCAGCCCTGAATCCGGTTTTCGTCGTTGCCCAGACAACACAGGACGAACAAAACTTTAATGATATTGTAGGAGCTCTTAAAAAACGTTTCCCGGATATTTTAGTTTTTGACACAATATGTGATGCAACACATCAGCGGCAGAGCGAGGTAAGGAGCTTTGCAGGTGAAGTTGATGCACTTGTTGTGGTTGGAGGATACCAGAGTGCAAACACAAAACGTCTCGCGGAGATCTCGAGGAATTCGAACCTGCCAACATTTCATGTTGAGACTGAAAAGGATCTTGACCTGAATATTCTTTCAGAAATGAACACAATAGGTGTTACTGCAGGGGCCTCAACACCCAACTGGATGATAAAAAATGTTGTCAGCGCCATTGAAGGAATAAGAAACAGAAGGAAATCATCCCTTTTCCACTTACTGATAAATACAGTAAAATTACTTGTTATGAGCAACGTCCTGGCAGCATTCGGGGCCTTTTCCTTTTGCTGTTTTGCATCTATACTCTCAAAAAATCCAAATCTTGCGTTCCCCTTTATTACCCTGCTGTACATTCATGCAATGCATGTCTTCAACCGCTTCTTTGATAAAGGAGCAAGTTCATACAATGATCCTGAAAGGGCAGTTTTTCTAATAAAACACAAAAATGTATTTGTAATCAGTGGCTTAGCAGCAATTACCACCGCTTTTGCAGTGTCTTACTGCATTGGGATAGCCTCTTTTATTGCTCTGGCAAGCCTGAGTTTTCTGGGTATTTCCTATAGCATTTCATTTATCCCCAAAAAATTTCGTCTAAAAAAACAATTTTCTAAAATTAAAGACATTCCTGCCTCAAGAAGCCTGTTTGAATCACTGGGCTGGCTGGCTGTTATTAGTCTTCTTCCTTTAATTAATGCTTCTACGATTGACTGGCCTGCTGTTTTAACTGCCGGCTTTATTGTCTTTTTATTAAGTTTTTTTAGAGCTGCATTTTTTGAAATTCTTCAGGCCCAGGGTGATCTTATTGCAGGCGTCGAATCCTTACCCATTACCCTCGGTGAAAAGAATACTATCAGAGTTCTTAAAAGCATTATTCTGGCTTTAACAATTATTCTTCTCGCAGCGCCAGCCTTTGGCCTTGTCGACCGTTTTTCTCTTTTAATTCTTATTAGCGTATATGGCCTTTTCTTTTGCCTGTTTGCCTACGAAAAACAATTGCTCTATCCTCGAATTACACTTGAAGCATTAGTAGAGCTGAATTTTATTCTTTCGGGCGCATTCGGCATTATATGGCTGGCTCTAACTTAAATGTCTACCGTCAGCGTTATAATCCCCACGTATAATAGAGCCCGGAAAGTAGTCCGGGCTGTTTCATCTGTATTAAAACAAACATATAAGGACGTTGAAATCATAGTAATAGATGACGGCTCAAGTGATGAAACTGAAAATATTCTTAAAGAGCTTGATCGGCAAATTGTCACCATTGTCCACAAGGAAAACCTTGGCGTATCCGCAGCCAGAAATACCGGAATCAGGGCAGCAAAGGGTGAATTTATAGCGTTCCTTGATTCCGATGATTACTGGCTTCCTAAAAAGCTTGAAGTACAGATTGATTTCTTCAAACGCTGCAAGTCTTCATTAATTTGCCAGGTAGAAGAAATGTGGTTTAGAAACGGAAGACGCGTCAACCCCGGAAAAAAACATGAAAAGCCTTCAGGCTTCATTTTCGGGCCTTCATTAAAATTGTGCCTCGTGAGCCCGTCTTCTGTTTTGCTTAAGCGGTCTCTTATAGATGAAGTTGGATTATTCGATGAAGACTTTCCTGTATGCGAAGACTATGATCTCTGGCTTAGAATCGCCAGCCGGCATCCAATATATTTGATTGAAAAACAGCTGGTTGTAAAAGAGGGCGGCCACTCTGACCAGCTTTCCTCCAGGCTTAAAGGAATGGACCGTTTTCGTATAAAGTCTATTTTAAAACTTCTAAAAAGTGAGATGCTTAACAAAGATCAGATTGAGGCGGCAGTTCACGAACTTTCTGTGAAATGCCGAATATATGGTAATGGCTGTATCAAAAGAAAAAGAGTCGAAGAGGGGAAATTCTATTTACAGCTTCCCGAGAAGCTTAAAAGGCAATTAAAAAGTTGATCTTAGCTTTGAATGCTTCCTTAATTCAACCCATCTTTTTTACTATCTCAACAACCTTATCAACTAAATGAGGTAATGGTTCCAATGAAACCCCTACAATCTGGAGATTTTCCTGTGTCAGAGGTATAACAATTTTTTTTGCCTCACTCGAGCAGACTGCTGAAGCCATTTTTGATGTAACCTCTCCCATCATTGAATTCGACATTAAGATCGTTAACGGACCGATTATTATATCCACATTTTTACTTGTCTGCACTATTGCATTTTCACCAGTAGCACCTCTGTTTGCCCCGGCTTTCATCATAACTGAAGTGGCCATGGAATTTGTACCAAGGCCAAATATCTCCAGGTCATTACCCATAGATTTTCTCAAGCCTTTTATGACGGCAGCCGCAATCCCTCCTCCCTGTCCATCCATTATCATTACTTTCAACATATTCCCCTGAAAAATTGTTTGCATAGTCCGACAAATAAATCTATTTTAGCAGGGAAATCAGATTTGGTTTTCCCCGCGATTTATAAATGCTCCATAAGGTTTAAAATAAAAACTCTATTCGAGGATGTAATGATATCTTTATGTATTCTATTTTCCGCATCTGCGTATCTCCTCGGTTCTATACCTTTTGGAAAGGTCATTGCATGGAGAGCCGGAGGTTTTGATATTACTAAAAGGGGCAGCGGAAATATCGGAGCTACCAACGTAACGAGAGAACTTGGTTTCAAATGGGGCCTTCTAACCCTTGCTTTTGATATAATAAAAGGATTTATCCCGCTGTTTGTATTTAGATATTTTGCTTCACCTGCCGCCGTAACAGGCTTTGAAATTAAACTGGCCTTCATAGCGTTATCCGCCCTTCTCGGGCATCAATTCTCTGTTTTTCAAGGCTTCAAAGGAGGTAAAGGTGTGGCCACGGCCCTTGGAGTATATTTGGGAATTTCTACAGTTACCATGTTTTCCTGCCTCATAGCACTTATTATTTTTATTTTAACTGTCTACAAATGGAATTTTGTTTCATTAGGCTCATTGATTTCTGCATCCGTTACACCTGTTCTCCTTATATCTCTCGGTGAATCGTACGTTATTGTTACTCTATCTGTGATCATAACAGTGCTTATATATTTCAAACACAGAGAAAATATCATGCGGCTGATTAAAGGTGAGGAAAAAGCCTGGAGACAAACAAAATTATCCCAGTAATTCAATCAATCTGTCCAGCTCTTCATCTGAATAAAAATATAAAACAATCCGGCCCTTTTTCCCGCTCTTCATGATCTGTACATTAGTCCCGAGAGATTGTTTAAGTTTATCGGCAACAGCTTGGAAATAATAAGCAAGTTCTGTATCAATATTTTTTGAAGTTTTTTTTCTGCCTTTTACTTTTGCCAGTGTTTCAAGCTGGCGTACTGATAGATTTTTCTTAATAACCGCCTCTCTCAGGGTCTTTTGTCTGGTAATATCTGCTATACCAGCAAGCACACGAGCATGGCCCATTGATAAACGACCATCAATAATATCCTTCTGAATAAACGCAGGGAGCTTCAGGAGCCTGATCGTGTTAGCTATGCTTGACCTGTCTTTTCCCAGTCTTCTGGCAAGCGACTCCTGAGTCTCTCCGGACTGCTCCAGAAGCTTACTGTAAGCTGCCGCCTCTTCAATAGGATTCAGGTCCTTTCTATGAAGATTCTCAATTAAAGCAAGCTCTAAAGACTCTGTTGGTGTTACTTCCTTAACAACTACAGGAACGCGCTCAAGACCTGCTTTTTGTGCAGCCCGCCACCTTCGCTCACCTGCAATCAGGCAATATCCTGATTCTATCCTGCTCACCAATAGTGGGGTAATAATTCCTTTTTCGCGAACCGATGCCACCATAGCTTCCAGCTCCGAATCTGAAAAATCTTCCCTGGGCTGATAAGGATTCGGCTCTATCGCTTCTATTGGGCACTGAAAAAATTTATCACCGGCATATTCAAGATTATTAGCACCGGGAATCAGCGCTGACAAACCCTTTCCCAGTGCCTTTCTTTTCGTCATAGTCTACTGCTTCCTTCCAATAAGTTCCCTGGCGGCAGATAAATAACTCCTGGCACCCTTTGAATTAACATCATAAAGTATTATCGGTTTCCCGTAGCTTGGGGCTTCACTGAGACGAACATTGCGCGGAATAACAGTCTTAAATACACTTTCTCCGAAATGCTCTCTAACCTCATCAGCTACCTGTTGCGATAAATTATTGCGGATATCATACATTGTAAGTAAAATTCCCCCGAGCCTGAGCATAGGATTAAGTCCCCTTTTAACCATTTTAACGGTGGTAATAATCTGTGCCAGGCCTTCCAGTGCATAGTATTCGCATTGCAGAGGAATCATAACAAAGTCAGAAGCTGTCAGAGCATTTACGGTTAAAAAACCCAAAGATGGTGGACAGTCAATGAATATATAATCATAATCATGCTTAAGATTATCAATTGCCTTCTTTATGCGAAACTCCTTATCCGCCATAGAAACCATCTCAACCTCGACCCCTACAAGGTCGTCAGATGCTCCAATAAGATCCATTTTAGCAAGACAGGTTTTATTAATGACTTCCTCCAGCTGAGAATTACCCAGTATTAAATCATAAACCCCTTTTTGGAGGCTGGAACGGTCAAAACCAAGGCCAGTTGTTGCATTTCCCTGAGGATCGCAATCAATAAGAAGACATTTCTTCTCCGCTACGGCCAGAGATGCGGAAAGATTAATGGCGGTTGTTGTTTTTCCTACTCCGCCCTTCTGGTTAGCAACGGTTATAATCTGCGCCATAAATTATTTAGAACTCCTGTCTCTCAGCAATAAAACTAAAATTGCACATGCACGGGATGCTCGTATAATATAATTTTAGAAAAGCATAAAATGACAATCATCGAAATAAACTCCAACGCGGCAAGCCTCCCTGTACGTTGCAGGCAGACAGGCAGCGGGTTATCTTGAAAAGCATTGAACACCCCAGGCGGCGGGGACACCTGTCTGCCTTTTACCAGTTTTTGGCTGGTTGGCTGGCTGGGAGATTATTTAACAGACATAAAAGTTGATAGCACAATCATTATGGTTTGAAAAGCCAAAACAATGTTTCACGTGAAACATTGTCTTATTAATTACCTGAGTATGGGGTTGGTTTTCTCCCGTACGCTATGCTTCCAAAGAGAGTGAAATTATTTTATCAGCCAAATCAGACAAAGACAGTCCTGCAGTACGTGCGGCCAATGGAAAGAGACTGTTTTCAGTCATTCCGGGTATGGTATTGGTTTCAAGTAAGTAAATTTCTTCTTCTCTAACAATCATATCGCTTCTGCTCCATACCCGACATTCAAGGGCTTTATGTGCTTTAATTGCATATTCAACCGCCTTCTCTTTCATGGAAATAGAGAGCCTTGCAGGGCAAATCTCTTCAGTTTCTCCTGTTTTATATTTTGCCTCGAAATCAAAAATTACATGCTTTTTTTTGGGAACTATCTCTATAAGCGGAAATGACTTCAGATTATTATTCCCATAAATACAACAGGTAATTTCTATTCCCTCCAGGTATTCCTCTATAATGACCTCGTAATCACATTGTAATGCCTTTTCTATCCCTCTCTCAAGCTCTTCCTCATTATAACATAAGGATATACCTATGCTCGAACCTTCGCTTACAGGTTTTGTGATTACCGGGGACCCTACATTTTCAAATATATATTGTGCAGAATATTTTTCTCCATTCTTGACAACTACATCTTTCCCAACTGGTAATCCAGCTTTTCTGTAAATATCCTTGCATACTTTTTTATTCATAGCCATAGCGCTTGACAATACACCAGAGCCTACAAAGGGTATCCTTAATATCTCAAGCAGTCCCTGCATCCTACCATCTTCTCCATATTTTCCGTGCAAAAGAATAAAAGCAAGGTCAATATCTTTTTTAGCTTCAATTAGTTCCTTTAAATCATCACGCGGATCAAGTATCCTTATTTCATATTTCCGCCTGTCTAAGGCTTTATAAACAGCCTCAGTGCTTTTTAGTGAAATTTCTCTTTCACTCGACCAACCTCCACCAATTAGCGCTATCTTTATTTTATCCATTTTATATTTTCTTTATCTTTTTTGTTTTTATCATGCCTTTTTATTATATTTTTATTCCAATTAATCATATTGTTCTTTAGTTTATTACTTATATATATAAGATATCAGAGCATTCCCTCGTTCTTTTAACATCAACATTTAATATTTTTTAACCAAATATGCAAATACACAATTTTTTTAAATGGATAATTGTTCCCTCTAAATATATCATATGCTTTCTTTTCAATACTAAATTCTTAAGGTGATAAATTGAAAATTGCAAAAAAAAGTCAAAAATTAAAGTATTCTTGCGTTTAATTTTGTTGACAATTTTTTTAACATACTGTTAATTCTCTTTAACTCCTCGATTATACTTAATATTCTTTTTAATTAATTTGTGCTGCTTTCTCAATTAGTTACAGATCATCCAGGCATTTTACCAACTAACTGAATAATTTATCCTCTGTTAATATCTCAAGCATCTCTAACTTTCTTCTGCTTCCCAGCAACTTTGACCCCAGCTATTGTTTCATATATAAATCATAAACAATCTTTTCATCCTTACTAATTTTTTATTTTCTTAACAAAAGTGTGCCCAAGATTAAAACACGAAATATATAATTTATATTATCTTTGTATTAATTCAATTTCCATAAAACTTTAAAAAAGCCAAAGGTTGCAGTTGTGATTTATTAAAATAAAGATACCTTTGCAAAACTCTTGTGCGCCTCAGGCGCAATCGTTATTTGTCCCAGCCAGAGGCTGGTAACCAGCCTTAGTTACAAGGCCTTATATTATTTTTTTTTATCCGTAAATCTTCCGGAGTCTTTATATGAACACTGCATGGGATCATGTCAAAAAGAGCATAGAGTCCGAAATTCCCAGTAACAGCTTTTCCCTGTGGATCAACCCTCTCACTTATTTAGATAATACCGACAGCTCCATTGTGCTTT
>Ga0209408_1000523_pt1 | contig 28726 bp, 25 predicted proteins | sample AD_UKC107_MetaG_FD_184422 | JGI IMG/M metagenome (GOLD analysis project Ga0209408, IMG submission 184422) | Active sludge microbial communities of municipal wastewater-treating anaerobic digesters from Hong Kong - AD_UKC107_MetaG (SPAdes)... | ecosystem: Engineered > Bioreactor > Anaerobic >... | reverse complement strand
GAAGGCCCATGCTGGACATGGGCAGGGAAGGGATAAGGAGCTGGCTTCGGAGCAGGGACATCCAGTGGCGGGAGGATCCCACCAACAACGATGCGGGAATGGCAAGGAACAGGATGAGGCTGCAGGTACTTCCTGTGCTTGAGGACGCCTTTCCCGGCGCGGTTGAGGGCATCTGCCGTTCATCCTCGGTGCTCAGCGGATGGAGGGACCTTCAGGATTCCCTGGGGGAACTGCTGCCGGAGCTGTCCATTAAGCGGAGGGAGTTCCTGGAACTGCCCGACGCCGTTGCCTCCCTTGCGCTGTGGCAGATGGCCGGAAGACCCAGGACAGGTTTCCAGGAGCTGGCAAAGGTCCTCAAGTGGCTGCAGGGAGGCGGAAACGGTGAGCACCTTCTTCCAGGGGGAAGAAGGCTCACCGCGGACAGGGAAGGGATAAAGGTCACCGAAAGGGGCCCGGGGAGGTACTGATGACCGATGACTACCACCTGCTGATAAGCGAAGAGAGCATCGCCTCCGCTGTGCGGAAGCTTGGAGAGGAGCTGACCCTTCTCTACCAGGGCGAGGAGGTGGTGGTGATACCTCTCCTTCGCGGCGCCTTCGTCTTCGCCGCGGACCTCATAAGGAACATGGAGCTGCCTGTAAGGGTGGAGTTCATCGGAGCTTCCAGCTACGGCGAGGAGACACGGTCGTCCGGCGAGGTGAGGCTCACTCTGGACACATCCTTTCCGCTGCACGACAGACACGTTCTCATCGTGGAAGATATTGTAGACACCGGGCTTACGCTGAGCTATATTCAAAAGTTAATTAAATCCAGGAACCCGAGATCCCTCCGAACCGTTGTCCTTCTTGACAAGCCGTCAAGAAGAAGGGTTCGGACGGATATTCATAGAACCCTCTTCACCATACCCGACGAGTTCGTTGTCGGGTACGGGCTCGACGGCCCCGGCGGCCACTGGAGGAACTTCCGCGGGATCGCCGCCCTGAGGGATGGAACGGAGAACAGCCAGATTGACTGACAACAACACACCTCCTCCGGACAGGAACAGGAAACAGCCCCCGGTCCAGCCCCCTGGAGGGCTGGGAGGATGCTCCTTCAGAACAGTTACCATGTGGGTGATGCTGGGCCTGCTGGCCTATGTTCTGGTGATATTCCTCGGGCAGGGCTCCGACAGGGCCTCAATAACCTATTCGGAACTGCTTGACTACGCCTCCCAGGGGAAGGTGCGGACGGCGGTTCTCTCCTCCGGCGGTGAGGTGGAGGGCGAGTTCCGTTCCCCCCAGTCCATCAGCGATGGCGAAACGGTAACGGAATACCTGAAGTACTCAAGTTTCGTGCCCTTCGAGGACACCGGTTCCGTGGACATCCTCCGGGGATACCAGGTGGACGTGTCCGGCAGGGGCCCCAACGGCATACTGGCAATACTTATCAACGTGGGGCCCATACTCCTTCTCCTGGTCTTCTGGATATTCATAATGAGAAGGATGTCCGGCGGCGGGCAGGCCTTCAGCTTCGGCAAGAGCAAACATCGCCTCATAACCGGCGACAGGCCCAAGAACACCTTCGAGGACGTTGCGGGGTGCGACGAGGCCAAGGAGGAGCTGGAGGAGGTTATCGAGTTCCTCAGGGAACCGGGCAAGTTCAGGAAGCTCGGCGGAAAGATCCCCAAGGGCGTTCTGCTGATAGGCCCCCCTGGAACGGGAAAGACGCTGTTGGCCAGGGCTGTGGCCGGTGAGGCCAAGGTGCCGTTCTTCTCCATGAGCGGATCCGACTTCGTGGAAATGTTCGTGGGCGTAGGGGCCAGCAGGGTCCGCGACCTTTTCATACAGGCAAAGGCCAAGTCGCCCAGCATCATTTTCATCGACGAGATAGACGCGGTGGGAAGGCAGAGGGGAACCGGCCTGGGCGGCGGCCACGACGAGCGGGAGCAGACGCTGAACGCCCTTCTGGTGGAAATGGACGGTTTCGCCGCCAACCAGGGCGTTATCGTGATAGCCGCCACCAACAGGCCCGATGTTCTCGACGCGGCCCTCCTGAGGCCCGGCAGGTTCGACAGGAGCATAACCGTTGGCATGCCCGACGTTCAGGGCAGGGAAGCCATTCTGAAGGTGCATACCGCCAAGATGCCCCTCTCTCCTGAGGTGGAACTCTCGGTGATCGCAAGGCGAACCCCCGGGTTCAGTGGCGCCGACCTGGAGAGCCTTGCCAACGAGGCGGCCCTCCACGCCGCCAGGCGGAACGCGAAGGCCATCGAGATGAGGGACTTCGAGAGCGCAGTGGACAGGATCCTCATGGGTATCGAAAGGCGGAGCCTTGTGATGTCCGACGAGGAGAGGAAACTCACAGCCATCCACGAGAGCGGCCATGCCATAGTGAATGTCTTCAGCCCCCAGTCGGACCCCTTCCACAAGGTGACCATAGTGCCCAGGGGAAGGGCTCTGGGAGTTACCAGCTTCCTCCCCAGGGCCGAACGACACAACTACTCGAAGGAATACTGCGAGAGCGTTCTGGCAAGGCTTCTGGGGGGAAGGGCCGCCGAATCCCTCTTCCTCCAGACAATGAGTACAGGAGCCGGCAACGATCTTGAGAGGGCAACCGACCTGGCCAGGAAGATGGTCTGCAACTGGGGCATGAGCCCTGAGATAGGTCCGGTGTCATTCTCCGACGATCACGGACCGGTGTTCATCGGAAGGGACATGGCCCGGACCAGGAACTACAGCGAGCACACGGCAAGGGTGATAGACGACGAGGTGAGAAGGATCCTTGGCGAGGCCTACAGAGGCGCTCTGGACATACTCGAGGGCAACAGGGACATTGTGGAAAGGCTCACCGAGGCCCTTCTGGAAAAGGAAACGGTATCGAGCTCGGAGATTCGGGAGATGCTGGAAGAGCTTCGCCCAGGCGCTGAATTCCCCGGCCTCGACGCCCTTGACGGAGAGGGGGAGCACGAAGGTGGACCTGAAGAAGATTGAGGACGGAGTTCGCCTTATCCTCCAGGGAATAGGCGAAGACCTTGACCGTCCCGGCCTGGGAAGGACCCCTGAGAGGGTGGCCGCTTCCATGGCGGAACTGTGCCGGGGCCTCGACCCCGCCTCGAGGAATCCACTTTCCGTGATGAGCGAGGCCGACCAGAACGAAATGATCATAGTGAAGGACATAAGCTTCTCTTCACTCTGCGAGCACCATCTGCTGCCCTACCTGGGAAGATGCGACATCGTGTACCTTCCGGCTGAGGACAGGATAGCAGGGCTCAGCGCCATCGTAGAGCTGGTTGAGAACCTGGCCGCAAGGCCGACCATTCAGGAAAGGCTTACCACCGAAATCGCCAACACCCTCATGGAGGAACTCCAGGCCAAGGGCGTAATGGTGGTGATGGAGGCGGAGCACATGTGCCTTGCCATGCGCGGGGTGAAGAAGAGGGACAGCAGGATAGTAACCAGCGCCATGAGGGGTTACCTGAAGCGCCCGGAAACCCGCTCGGAAGCACTGGCCCTTATTGGAAGGAGCATTTCGGGAAGGTGATCTCCGCAAGGCTTCTGAAGGGGGGTGATCCGGTGAACTGGGGGGAGATAATTGCCCTTACAGGCGCTGATCCAGGATCACTGCCCAGGCTGGGAAGGCGCGACAGGATAACCGTGATCCTCCTCGAGGGGCTTCCTTCCCCTGCGGCTTCCATACTGAAGCAGTGCATGCTTTCCGGCGGCGCCGACGCCCTTGTGCACAAGGATGTCCTTACCTGCGGGGTATCCGTTTCCTCCGCCGCTGTCTACGGGACTCCCAGGGCCATCGCCCGGGGATGCGAGTCCATGGCCGGCCAGCCCTTCTCCCTGGGGGATACGGCCGCGGTCGTTATGAAACTCCTTCAGGATCCTGACCTTCCCCCTTCCATTACCATTGACGGAGCCGTTCTGGAGTACCGGGGAACCCCGCTTATCATGGGCATCATAAACGCCACTCCCGACTCCTTCAGTGACGGCGGTTCCTATTCCTCGCCAGAGGCCGCTGCGGATATGGCCTGCAGGATGGCTGAACAGGGCGCCGCGCTGGTTGACGTGGGCGGGGAATCCACCCGGCCGGGATCCGGCTGGGTGAGCGGAGAAGAACAGATATCAAGGGTGATCCCGGTTATCTCCGCCATACGGGAGAGGTGCGGGGTGCCTGTGAGTGTGGACACCAGGCTTCCGGAGGTGGCAAGGGCCGCAGTGGCCGCCGGGGCTGGGATGATCAACTCCGTTAACGCCCTGGAAAGCCCCGGGATGGCCGATGCGGCGGCTGAACTGGGTGTGCCGGTGTGCCTGATGCACATGCTCGGGACCCCGGACACCATGCAGGACGATCCCGAGTACACGAATGTGATAGACGAAGTTGGGGAATATCTGCTGAAGGCCGTGGAGAGGGCCGTGGCAGCCGGTGTCAGAAAAGAGCGGATACTGGTTGACCCCGGAATAGGGTTCGGCAAAAGGCTCCAGGACAATCTTGCCCTTCTGGGATCCCTGGAACACCTGAAGCGGCACACTGGATGCAGGGTGCTTCTTGGCCACTCCCGCAAGAGCTTCCTCAAGGCGATAACCGGCATCGAGGACCCCGGGGAGAGGGACTGCGTTACCCACATCGTATCTGTCCTCGCCAGGGGAGCTGACATGGTAAGGGTGCACGACGTTGCCGGTTCCTCTTCCGCCTTTGCAGTCGCCGACGCCCTGGGAGTAATGAGATGACGCTCCTTCTAGGGCGGCCGCTCCTCTCATGGTTCTGGCTCGTCCAGGTCCTGGACATCGCCCTTATCTCCTACCTGGCCTGGCTGCTTCTCAGGGCCATATGGGACAAGCCGGCGATGAGGGTAGTGGTAGCCGTGGTACTGGTGTGGATAGTGAGCCTCTTCCTGAACTCCATCGGTTTCTACTCCATTGGTCTCATAACGGAGAAGCTGGCTTCGGTGCTGATATTCGCCCTTATAGTGATCTTCAGCCAGGAGGTGAAGGACCTTCTCGCCAGGTTCGGCCGGTACCTCAGCAGGATAGGTTTCCTGGACTTCAGGTACCACCGCTCCGAGGATGAGATACACACCGCCCTGGACGCCGTTGTGGAGACCTGCACCTATCTGAAGAAGAAGCGTTACGGAGGCCTGATAGTCCTTGAGCGGGAGGAGAACACCTCGGAGCTCTGCAGGGACTCCTACGAGATAAGGGACATTCCGGTGCAGGCCGGTGTCCTGGAGTCATTCCTCACACCACCGGGCCCATACCACGACGGCGCAACGGTGATCAGGGGCGACCGCATCATAGCCGCCAGGGCCATACTGCCCCTGACCATTCCAGGCAGGGACACCATCTGGCTGGGAACAAGGCACAGGGCGGCAAAGGGTCTTGCGGAGAAATCCGACGCCGTGGTTGTCGTCGTCAGCGAGGAAACGGGAAGCATCAGGCTGGCCCACGGAGCGAAGCTCACCGGCCCCTACACAGAGGACAGCCTCAGGGCCAGGCTGAGGGTCCTGATGACCCCGGGAAAGACGGAGGACAAGGAATGAGCGTGGAGGAAACCAGAAAGATAATCGAGGCCGAGACCGCAGATCTTCCTCCAAGATGGCGTCGGGTCCTCATGGAAGCCCTGCTTCCAGGGGATTACGATAACGAAGCTGAAAGGCTCCTTGACTCCGCCGTCTCCGTTCACCGCTGCTTTCCCGAGGATATGGAGACCGCCGAGGCCATCCTTGCCGGCGATGCTTACATCCCCATGGCCATAACGGAAATGATACGCTCCGGCTCCACCCCGGGTGAGATCCTCGAGGCCGTCCGCAAGTTTGTCAATCAAATCTCATAACATGCCATCATAAGGCAAGATAAGTATGATACCTTGACTGGAATAGTGAATGCATTATAAATATGAATGTATTCATGAAAGGAAGCTTTATGGGACTCCGGGAGAGAAAGCGAAGGGATACCAGGAAGGCCATACTGGATTCGGCCGAGATCCTCTTTCCATTGCGGGGATACAGGAACACCACCATGGAAGCCATTGCGGAGAGGGCGGAAATAGCCGTTGGAACCATCTACAACTACTTTCACTCGAAGGCGGAAGTCATGGTGGAGCTTAACTCACGGGAGACGGAAAGGGTCATCTCCGAACTGAGGACGCTGGACATCGAAGGATGTTCAGTGGAAGACATGCTGTGGGAGATCATCTCCAGGATACTCGCCGTCTTCGACAGGTATCCCAGGGAACTCATGAGAGAGTTGTTCTCCGCCACTATCGAGAACAGCCACAGTACACTCACGAACGGTCTTGTAAGACAGGATGAGAAATTCCTCGGTTACCTCGCCGGCATCCTTGAAGAGCTTAAGAGCAAAGGAAGACTGAAGATGGAGACCGATCCAGGATCGGTGGCCTACGGTATTTACAGCCTTGTTTTCGGCGGTATGCTGCGGTACTCCATGGACGATGATTTCACCCTCGAGGACGCCATGACCCTGATCGCCGGCATGATAGGGCAGTTCTGCAGGGGTATAGTTCAGGAAGGAGTTTGACCATGAACTTGTTCCCATTGGTTATCCTGCTGGTTTCACAGCCTTCCGTTGATGACCTGCTGCAACACCTGGACGAGCTTTACCGCAGCGAGGACAGCCATTCCATGATGACCATGGAGGTGGTTACCCAGCACTGGGAGAGGACGCTGGAGATGGAAGCATGGTCCAGCGGAGAGGACAAGACCTTCATACTTGTACACTCCCCTGCAAGGGAAGCCGGTTCAGCGACTCTCCGGATCGGAACGGAGATGTGGAACTACTCCCCGGCTACGAACAGCACAGTGCGAATACCTCCCTCGATGATGACCGGTTCCTGGATGGGATCCCACCTGACCAACAATGACATCGTAAAAGAGATCACATACAGCGAAGACTATACAGGAGAATACTTGGATACCCCTTCCAGCGGCGAAGCGGAGGATGGAATGCTTTACCTGGCACTTTATCCCGAGCCTTCCACCGCCGTGGTCTGGTCCAGGATCGAGTGCGCGGTGAACCGGGAAACGCTTCTTCCCCAGTGGGAACGGTACTATGACGCCAGAGACAGGCTCATAAAGACCATTACCTTTTCCGAAGTGCGGGAAATGGGCGGGAGGACCATACCTTCCGTCATGCGGATCCAGCCCGGGGACGAGGAGGAAGGCAGCACCACGGTTACATGGGAAGAGGCGATCTTCGACGCTGGCGTGAGCGAGGATGTTTTCTCCCTGGCCAACCTGCAGTCCGGCGGGGGAATGTAGTGGGCGGCACCGTCAAGCTGGCCTGGAGGAACATCTTCCGCCAGAGGAGGCGCTCAGCCCTCACCGTGCTGTCCATGACCGGCGGCTTCGTTCTATCCAGCATTGCCATTGGCTGGATGAACGGGTCATACGACAACATGATCCTTTTCTTCACCAACAGCAGGACAGGGCAGATCCAGCTTCATGCTCCGGGTTATTCCGACGATCCTTCCATCTACCTCTACATGGATGACCTTGCGGGAATAGCCCGGGAGTTGAACAGCGTTCCCTCTATTGAGAACTGGACCCCGAGGGTGTATGCCGGTGCCCTTCTGGCGTCCAGGGATCAGGGAGGCGAACCGGGGGTTTTCTCCAACTCAGCCGGTGTGATGGTCACAGGGATAGATCCTGAACTTGAGGAGATGGCCACAGGCTTCTCCAGCACCCTTGTCTCAGGGGAGATGCTGGGAACCACCGCCGCGGATTCAATGCTTTTCGCACCGGGATCCATCCTTCTCGGTCAGGAGCTGGCGCTGCTTCTGGATGCGTCACCTGGGGATTCCCTGGTTCTCATGTCCCAGGCTGTTGACGGAGCCAGCGCCGGGAGACGATACGAAGTAAGCGGAATAGTCTCCACCGGGAACACGGAACTCGACAGGAGCACCGCCTACATAACCCTCGCTGATGCCCAGCTTCTCTTCGGGCTCGGGGATGCTGTTCACGAGATAGCCGTGATGACGGGATCCCTTGACCTTGTCGAAGGAACGCTGGAAGACTTAAGGACGGCCACCTCCCGCAGGGATGTCTCCTTGGAGCCCTGGCAGGTATTCGCCAGGGAGTTCTACAACGGCATGAAGGCGGATGAGACCAGCCTGAGGATCACCATTGGTATCATTCTGGCCATGGCAGGTCTGGGGGTGCTGAACACCATTCTCATGATGGTCCTGGAACGCCGGCGGGAGTTCGGCGTGATGAAGGCCCTGGGAGCAGGTCCCGGCCGGATAGTGACTCTGATAGTAACCGAAGCGGTGCAGCTTGCGCTGGTGAGCATCGCAGCCGGAGGGATACTTGCCACTCTGGGGCTTCTCTACCTGTCAAGGCACGGCATGGTGCTGGAGCAGCCCCTGGATTACGGCGGTTTCACATTCAGCGAGATGGTGGCCGCCATATCACCTGAATGCTACTGGCTGCCTGCTGTGTGCATCCTGTTCACCGCGGTGCTGGTAAGCCTTCTGCCTGCGGTGAGGGCATCCCGTACCGACCCGGCCAGGTCCCTGAGGACGGTGTGACATGCTTCGAAGGATGATAGTGATCTCCTGGAGGGCCATTCTGAAGAACCGGCGAAGGACGGTTATCACCTCCACGGCTATTGGGATAGGTCTTGCCTCCCTGCTCTTCACCGATGCCCTTTTCGCAGGCTTGATAAACTTCATGGTAAACACCGCAACGGAGACATGGATGGGGCATGCTCAGATCCACGGTGACGGCTTCAGGGAAACCGGTAGGATAGCCCTGACCATTAACGATCCCGCGGGGGTGATGGATAAGCTGGAGGGAGACACCCTGGTGAGGGGATTCACCGGCAGGCTGATCGCCCCCGCTACACTGGAATCATCAATGGAACTCAGGCCGATCACACTGACAGGCGTCGACCATACCACCGATCCGGACGTTACTTCCCTATCAGCCTCCATCGCGGAGGGGGGATACTTCACCGGCGACAGCACCGAACTGATAATCGGAGAGAAACTGGCTGAAGACATGGAACTCCAGCTGGGTGATATCGCGGTCCTGACAGCTGCCGCCGCCGATGGCGGTTTCTCCTCGTCGCTTTTCATAGTAGCCGGGATCTGCAGTTTCAATTCCGAGAAGCTCGACCGTTACTCCGCTTTCGTGAACATCGAAGCCGCCGAGGATATGCTGGCCCTTGACGGGGAGTACCATGAGATAGCGGTTCTCTTCGCCGACCCCCAGGCGGCGGAGGCCCATGGGGAAAGATTCAGGAGGATGTACGGGGTAGAGGGCAACACAGCAGAGATATGGCCGGTGCTCCAGCCCCAGATCCATTCCATGGTTCAGATGGTCGATGTGAGCGTGACCGTTATGGCGGCGATACTCTTTGGCCTCGTGCTGTTCGGCATAGTGAACTCCCTCTTCATGTCGGTTTACGAGAGGATGTACGAGTTCGGTGTGATGAAGGCCCTGGGAACCCGCACCGCGGTGATTTCCGGACTGATCCTTCTGGAGGCCTTCTGGCTCGGGCTGACTGCCATCGTAATCGGCTCAGTGATCGGCTGGGCGGTTGTGTCGTACTTCGGGGCGGCGGGGTTGAGCTTCGGCGAGATGGAGTTCACAGGCCTTGCCCTCAATCGCCCCATTTACCCTGTATTCGAAGCGGGAAGGATCTGGATCTATCCCCTTATCACACTTGTTTTCACCACCCTGGCGGGAGTATACCCCGGGGTCCATGCAGGCAGGCTCAACCCGTCGGAGGCCATCAGACGAAGCCTGTAGGAGTGGAGAAGAGATGAAGGAAAAGCCGGTAATAATCACCAGGGACTTGAAGAAGACATACCATGACGGCGGCGTGCCCGTGGAAGCGGTGAGGGGTATCGACTTCACCCTGGAGAGAGGGGAGTTCACCGCCATCATAGGACCTTCCGGGTCCGGAAAGACAACCTTCCTCAACCTGGTGGCGGGACTGGATTCTCCTTCGGAAGGCGAAGTGGAGCTTTCCGGGAGGCTGATATCCTCCATGTCGGGAAAGGAACTGGCAGCCTGGAGAAGGGATCACATAGGCTTCGTTTTTCAGGCATACAACCTGTTCCCGGTCCTTACCGTGGAGGAGAATGTGGAATACGTGATGCTCCTCCAGGGGGTGGGCGCCCGGGAGCGGCACGAAAGGGTCATGAGGATCCTCGAGGAGGTCGAGCTGGCGGATATGGCCGACAGGCTTCCATCGAGGCTGTCAGGAGGGCAGCAGCAGAGGGTGGCGGTGGCCAGGGCCATGGTCTCCGAACCGGATCTCATCATTGCCGACGAACCCACGGCGAACCTGGATTCCACCACCGGCGGGGCTCTCCTGGACACGATGAAGAGGCTGAATGAGGAAACGGGTATGACCTTTCTTTTCAGCACCCATGACGAAGTGGTAATGGAAAGGGCCCACAGGCTGGCTGTCATCAGGGACGGCCGTCTGGACAGCGGTGGACAAGGGAAATGAGGCGGTGCCTGATCCTGCTTCTTGCTGCCGCCAGCGCTTACGCGGTCTCATTCGTACTGCAGGAATCGGTCCTGGGAGGTGACGGATACTGGAACGCCAACTCGTCCCTGAGACTCACCGGAAGAACGCTCTGCGGACCTGTGAAGCTGGAAGCGGCCTGGGAACTCACCGCATCCGCCGGAGATCCGCCCTTGACGGAAGTGGCCCGGACCCCCTTCAGGCTGATCGACATGGATCCGGTGCTGATGCCCGGGGAGATTGATCCGGATACCCGACTCACACTTCTTCACGATCTGGACAGGTTTTATGCACAGGGGAACCTGGGCAGGCTCAGGATCACCGCCGGGCGCCAGGCGGTTTACTGGGGTGTTTCGAAGACCGTGAGTCCAACCGATCTCATAGCCCCGTTCGCCTACGGTACGGTGGATGACCGTTTCAGGACCGGTGTGGACGCGTTGCGGCTCACATATGCAGCCGGACCGCTCTCCGAAGCGGAGGCCGGGGCGCTGTTCGGCGAGAACGCGGATACCGTTTCCCTATGGAGCAGGGGCAGGTTCTACCTCGCCCGTACCGATGTTACCTGTGTGCTGGCCCGGTTCAGGGGGACGACCATGGCAGGCGGAAGTCTCAGCAGGGCGCTGGGAGGATCCGCCGTCTGGGCTGAATCCGCGGTGCTCCGCCGGGAGGATGCAGATACATGGTGGAGCCTTTCCACCGGAATGGAAAGAAGCTTCCTGGAAGGACTCATTTACGGCTTCGCCGAGTATCATCATAATTCCCGGGGAACCGACGAAACCAGCGAAACCGGGATCACCAGTCTGCAGGGGAGTGACTACGCCGCCTCCGGGCTTACGCTGAAGATTACTCCGCTGCTGACTGTTACAGCCGGAGCGCTGGTCAACGGAGGCGACGGCTCCGCCAGGCTGGACGCATCCTCGGAATACAGTGTGTCCGCCAACGGCGCTCTGGAAGCGGGGATGACGATGGGTACCGGTCATCCATGGGAGGAGTTCCAGGGTCCGGGACTGTCCGTCTACGGACTCTATTCGCTTTACTTCTGAGAGGTATGGAATGAATATCTGGACATCGACCGTTCTTCTGGCCGCTGGCACCGCATGGGCCGCATCCTCGGTAACCCTGACGATAGAGAACACATTCCCGGCACAGGGCAAGGCGATGGGGCTGGAGGTGGCCGAGGGCTCCCCCTATTCCCAGTTTTACCTGCTGGGTACAAACAACACCGACGACGCGGTCTACTGGTATTCCGCGGATGGCACGGTCTGCGACACCACCCTGATGAGCAACGGTAACGACAAGTGCTTCGGTGTGACCATCCGGCCATCGGACGGAGCGGTCTTCACCAACGACTGGGAATCCTCGGACCTTTTCTACACCCTTGACGGCGGCGCCACATGGGAAACCGTTGAGGATCCATCGGAATTCGAAGGCAGGGGGATATGCTTCTCCGGGGATCATATGTGGAGCACCAACGGCTACTCGAAGCTCCTCAGGTTCATACCGGGAGGAGGAACCGCACAGGAGATGACCCTTCCCCAGGTGTACGCTCAACCCACCGGGCTCACCGTTTTTCCCATGGGCGAGGGAATGGGAATAGCGGTAACCACTTACTCCGACCATAACATCTGGTTCTATCTCTGGAACGGAGGCGATCCGGAATTCCTGGGTTCTGCGCCCTGCCCGGCGGAGTGCCAGGCTTCCTGCGGTCTGGCGCACAGCGAAGAGAGGGGAACGATTTTCTGGAGCTACCGCACGAGTTCAGGTGAGTACTGGATATCGGAGATGTCATACGAAACAGGGTCCGCCCTGAAGCCGCTCACCTGGGCTTCCCTGAAAAGGAGTTATCCCCGCTGATCACCCCAGGCCCAGGACTTCCAGGTTCCATAATCTTTCAAGCTGGCCGTTCCTGAAGAAAACCAGCTCAGGGGCCGCGCTGTAGAGACCTTCAAGTTCCGACAGGTCCCAGCTTCCGGCTATGAGAATACCAGTTCCTCCCCCTGGCAGGGGTCGGGGTCCCGGTGTGCTCAGGACGGTGACGGAGAGCCTGGAGCACTCCAGCAGCCACTGGGCGTCGACTCCCTCTTCCGCGATCACCGCAGTTCTCAGGAGCGGCTGCACGGCGTAGATCCCCGCTTTGACGGTGTCGTAGCAGTCCGGGGCGGGAATGGAGGCTATCTGGTCAAGGAGGTCGAGGGGGAACTCCGTGGAAGTTTCCAGTATGAGGTCCAGCGGGCAGAATGGATCCGTCTTCCTGCGGATGGCCAGCCTTTCCATGATGGCGTTCCTGTGTTCCCAGGGATCCCGGGAGACTATCCTTAGTACTCCGTGGCGGACGGAGGGCGGTGCTGAAGGGGATGGCGCAAGGGGATCGAACCGCTCCATCCCGGGATAATCGTCGCAGAGGATCGGCCTGCACGGAGGGTCCGCATCATAGCCCAGGATGTCAGAGATCCTCTCCCTTTCCTCCAGGAGCCCGGCGATGGTGTTTTCACCTGAGCGTGTCACTATGTACGGGGGGCTGTCCAGGTACTGTATACCCAGTGACGGAGCGGAGGCCCTCAGCGAGGTACCGGGAAGGACCGATAGGCAGAAGGTCTGCACCTGTTCACCTACTCCAGAGTTCCTGAGTTCCATGGCTCCCATGGCCACGTTCTTCGGGTCGTCCCCGGGAAGGCCCAGGATAAGGTCCACTATCGGCGTCACCCCGGCTTCCCGCAGTTTCGCGGCTCCGGCTACGGTTCGGGCAGGATCACCACCCCGGCCCACCGCTCTGAGCACCCGGGCGTCCATGGTCTGAAGCCCCACCTCCATCGAACCGAAACCGGCCCTCCGGAACGCCTCCGGATGGGGTTCTGTGACCAGATCACCTCTGATCTCCCCGAAGCAGGAGACATTCAGCGATTTCATTCCATCGAGAAGTGGAAGCAGATCAGCCCTGGCATTGAAGGTGGGATCCAGGAACACAAGTTCCGATGCCCCGCTTTCCACCGCTGTTTTCATCCTTTTCAATGCTGCGGCTGCAGGTGATATCCTTGGAACCGGAGCGGTCCTTCTGTAAGCGCAGTAGATGCAGGAACAGCCGCAGCCCCGCTGCGTTTCCACATGGGCCGAACCTCCCGGCTCCGGAACGAGATGACCTGTCTCATAGGGGTCGGGCCATCTTTCCGGGGAAGATTCGTCTGGAAAGGCGGGAAGGTATCGGGCTCCGGCTGCAAGCAGGCTGGAAAGGCTAAGGTGGTCCAGTACCATGGCGGCCCTTTCCTCCCCCTCCCCTGAAACGAAAAGGTCTATGCACCCCTCGGTGAGAAGGTCCCTGTTGTCCGGGGTCACTTCCGGTCCCCCTGCAACTACCATCACCCCGGGATGGAGCCGTTTGTACTCCCTGAGGATGTGGAGTGTCCGTTCCCTGTTCCAGAGGTACAGCGTTACGCCGATTATCCCGGGGTTCCTCGCGGAGAGTTCTTCCAGCAGCCCCATGTCACCCAGGGTGTCAGCAAGACGCTGGGGAAACACCGATTCATGGGGAAGCCCAGCCGCCGCAGCAAGCCTGGCCGGGGCCAGGGGTACGTTGCCCGTTGGTTCCCAGCCTGTTCCAGGATGGAGCGGAAGCTGCAGGAGTTGAACGTTCATGCTCTCAGGCGGTTCTGAATCCTGACAGCCCCAGCGCGATCACCGCCAGGAAAAGCAGGAAGGAGACACCCCAGAGCAGGTGTGCCCTGGGATGGTGGCCCGAGAAGACCGGCTTTCCGGAACGGTGAGTCCCCAGGCCCTGCAGAACAGCGGAGAAGGACAGCAGCGGGATCAGGGGGGATATCCCTGAGAACAGAAGCCAGCCCAGTGCTGCTGCAAGCCCTGCATAGAAAGCCTTCCCGGAGCATCTTGCTGACCACCTTTCCGAGTCCGCCAGGGGCGGATACTCCTCGTAGGCGGAGGTTCCCTCCCTGGCGAAGTACTTCACCGCATAAGCGATGGAGAACGCCGCGGAAAGGGCCGCAAGGATGCCGTATACGGTGAACCCCGCCAGTGCCAGGAAACTCGCCCAGGAGGGTCCGTGACCCGGCAGGGGTGCGGGGGAGGTCAGGGGGATCAGTGCCATAAGGAGGAGAAGCATCTGCATCCCCTGGAGAACCCCGAGCACGGACCATCTGCCCAGTATGCGCCTGGCGAAGATCCTGGAGGCCTGGAGACCCACCAGGATAAGGGCCGTCTGTCCCAGTGTTCCGGTGAGTGAACCCTGCCCCGTGGAGAGGATGAGCGCAACGAAAAGAAGCTCCATTACCCTCAGGATGTCGAAGAAGTCCATGCCGGAGGCAGTCTGGGCCTCTTCGCCGGGTTCGGCTGGAAGTTCGCCGGTGTTCCTGCTCCTGCGATGTGCTATCTCCTCCACCACGAATGCGGCAAGGGCCAACAGCGCGAAAAGATTATGCACTTTCACCTTCCCTGACCCCGAGGAGCACCGCGGCTCCGGCAACGAAGAACACGGAGATGGCCAGAATGGAGTTCCTGGTGCTTCCCGTAAGGTCTCCCACAAGTGCGAACATCAGTGGACCGAATATACTGGCGAACCTGGATGAAACCGAGAAGAATCCGAAATACTCCGAAGACCTTTCCGGGGGAATGAGCCTTGAATAGAAGGATCGGCTTATCGCCTGGATACCCCCCTGGAGAAGGCCTACCGCACCGGCCAGCACCCAGAACTGCCAGGCTTCGGTCATTCTCCAGGCGTAGACCACTATACCGGTGTAACCGGCTATGCCGGCAAGGAGGGACTTCTTCGCTCCGAAGGCGGAAGCGGCCCGTCCATACAGGATCGACCCGGGAACACCTATGAACTGCGTCAGAAGAAGGGCTCCGATGAGATCCGAGGTCTCAAGACCCAGTTCAGCCTTGCCGAACACCGTGGCCATGAGGATAACGGTCTGAACGCCGTCGTTGTAGAGAAGGAATGAAAGCAGGAACCTGAAGGCGTTCCTGTGGCCCCGGAGATTACGGAAAGTCATTGCGAGTTCGGACACCCCCCTGGAAAGCGATCGCCTGAAGCCTATGGCGTTTACCGCGGCCCTGCCCTGGGGAACGCGCCTGAACAGCGGGATGGAGAACGCGCCCCACCAGACGGCCACGGACAGGAAGCTGAGCCTGACCGCAGCGGTGCCCTCCGGTATTCCGAAAAGGGAGGGCTTCTGGATCATGAGGAGATTCAGCGCCAGCAGGAGCCCGCCTCCCAGGTATCCCATGGCGAAGCCCCTTGCGCTGACAAGGTCACGACGCCCGGGCGGGGTGGCATAGACCAGCAGGGAGTTATAGAAAACGTTCGCTCCTGCGAAACCGAGCTGCCCGGCGATCACAAGAGCTATGGTGAACCCTATCCTTCCCGGGCCGCTCAGGGCGAGCAGGGCGCTGGCGATCACACCGACCCCTGTCATGACCCCCAGATATGTCTTCCTGTTCCCCGCGGCATCCGCCGCCGCGCCGAAAACAGGCGCTCCCAGGGCTACAAGCAGGGCCGCGAATGACATGGAGTAGCCCCAGAGGGACTGGGAACCTGAAACGATCCTCATCCCTGCGAAGGAGAAGGCAACGGGATCTGGACCGCACACTACCCCTGCGAAGAACGCGGGAAGCACAGCGGCTACGATGGTGGTTACGAAGGCCGAATTAGCCCAGTCATACAGGCACCAGGCGTTCTCGGCCCTGGTGAACTTCTTCCCCATGAGAACATCCTTTCCAGGTTCCCGGAACATAATCCAGCAGCGGCGCCTCCGGCACTTCCTTCCACAGTTCCACTCTGGTATTATTCATGGTCACTCAAAATCCAAACAGAACAAAGAGGGGTGTATGATGTCTTTGCTGGAAGACCTCGATGGTCTGCTCGCCCGTATGGGTTCCTCGGTAAGGGAGAACATATCCAGGGAGGAAATGATCCAGGCTGTGGTTGACCGTCGCGAAGCGGTGGTCATGGACTGCGGGGCCCTTGCCACCTGGACAAGGGTGGAGTCCACGGGCAGAAGCCCCAAGGACACCGTTATAGTCAAAAGGGAATCCAGCGAGGGAACGATCGACTGGACAAGCCCTAACAACCTCCCCATACAGGAGGATACCTTCGACATGGCCTGGGAGGAGATACTGGAGGTGTTCCAGGGAGACGGCGAACTCTTCGTCACCGACAGGGTGATAGGCGCCGACCCCAGGTATTCCCTTCCTGTGAGGGTGGTAACCGATAATGCCCTTACGGCGCTGTTCACAGACAACATGTTCCGCCCCTGCACCGAAAAGGACCTTGAGAAGTCCATTTTCAGGGACAGGCGTTTCACCCTGCTCGCCTCCCCGAACAATAAGATGAAGCACGAGAAGTACGAAGGCAGGCTTCGAAGCAACCCGTCCCTGGGTCATACATCCAACATGATGGTGGGCATGGACATGGACAGGGGTCTTGGAATAGTTTTCGGAAGCGCTTACTGCGGCAGCATCAAGAAGCTGATGTTCACGGTGATGAACTACATGCTTCCCGCCGAGGGCATCCTGCCGATACACTGCAGCGCCAACGAGGGGGAGAAGGGTGACTGCGCCCTTCTTCTGGGGCTGTCGGGAACCGGAAAGACCACCCTGAGTGCAGACCCGTCCAGGGCCCTTCTCGGCGACGACGAGCACGGGTGGAGCGACAACGGGATAGCCAACTTCGAGAACGGCTGCTACGCCAAGCTCATAGATCTCAACCCTGAGAAGGAGCCGGAGATCTACTCCGCCTGTTTCCATGAGGACCACTACCTTAAGCACGGCTCCATAATAGAGAACGTGGTAGTCTACCCCAACGGAGAGTTCGACCTTTCCGACGATGCCTTCACGCCCAACACCAGGGGTTCTTACCCGCTGAGATACCTTTCCAACATCAAGGAATCATCGGTGTCCGGCCATCCCGGCACCATCCTCTTCCTTACCGCCGACGCCAACAGCGTCATCCCCCCGGTATCGAAGCTCACAAGGGAGCAGGCAATGCTCTGGTTCCTCATGGGCTACACCAGCAAGCTGGCGGGTACCGAGACCGGTATAAAGGAACCGGTGAGCACTTTCTCAAGGTTCTTCGGCGAGCCCTTCATGCCCAGGCTTCCCGAGGTGTACGCCGATCTGCTGGGAAGGAAGATGGAGGAGCACGGCACCCAGGTATACCTGATTAACACCGGCTGGACCGGTGGGCCATACGGAACCGGAAGCAGGATCGACCTGCCCCTCACGAGGAAGATGGTAAATGCCTGCCTGACCGGAGAGATAGAGAAGAGCGACATGGTGGAGGATCCCTTCTTCAAGGTCATGGTCCCCACCACCTGCCCGGGGATAGAGGACAGCGCGATGCTTCAGCCTGGGAACACCTGGAAGGACCGGGAAGCCTACGAGGCCAGGGCACGGAAACTGGCCGGCGAGTTCGCGGATCATTTCAGGAAGGCTTACGGCGACCAGAACATCCCGGAGGATGTGGTCGCACAGTGCCCAGGGATCTGACCCGATATCCAGCATGACTGAAAACCCCGGCAATCCGCCGGGGTTTTCAATTATCTTACCCTTGGAAATGATACATTTGCATCAACGGGAACGGGGTGAAACATGTCATTGATCCTTTTCTCTCTGCTGTCTACCTTTTCCATAGCGGCATACGATTCGGAGGCCTCGGAATGGGGAGTTGCGGTTGCTTCATGCGTGCCCTTCGCTTACCACTCGGTGGCCTGGGCAGAGGCGGGGGCCGGTGCCGTGGCCACACAGTCCTGGACCAACCATTATTACGGTACTGAGGGTCTCTCTTTGCTCTCGGAGGGTCTGGGCGCTCAAGGGGCGATCGATGCCCTCACCCAGGAAGATTCCCTCAGGGAACAGAGACAGCTTGGTATCGTTGACGCATGGGGCAACGCCGCGGCCTTCACCGGAAGCGGCTGCATGGCCTGGGCAGGTTCAGTCCAGGGAGAGGGTTACACCATCCAGGGCAACATCCTCACCGGGCCTGAGGTGGTAAGCGAAATGGAGAGGGCCTATCTGGAGACGGAGGGGCTGCCCCTGGCTGAAAGGCTCTACGCGGCGCTGCTGGCAGGTGAGGCTGCCGGCGGGGATTCCCGGGGCAGGCAGTCCGCTGGACTTCTGGTGGTGAGGGAGGCCGGAGGGCATTCCGGGGCCACCGACAGGTTCGTGGAACTGGTGGTGAACGACAACCCAGACCCGCTTGCGGTACTGGGAGATCATCTTTACACCTGGGAGCTGTACAACTGCCTTCCGGTTTACGCCGGGGGAATGGATACCGATCCGGTGGCGGAAGAGCGAATGCTCCACATCCTGGGCAGGCTGTCCATACAGGGAAGCGACAATCCCCAGCTGCTGAACCTGGGAGCCTGGGAGCTGGCCACCAGGGACCTGATGCTGGAAGAGGCGGTGGAAATGGCTGAAAAAGCTGTGGAACTCGCCCCCGGGGACGCGAATATAAGGGACACACTGGCTGAGGCCCTCTACAGAAGCGGTCTGGTCTCCCAGGCCGTGGAACAGGCAGGGATCGCCCTGGAGCTGGATCCGGATAACGTTTATCTGCAGGAACAGCTGGCGAGGTTCCTTGAAGGGAGCGAATGAACCGTGGGTACAGGCAGGTTTCAGGTCTATACGGGGAACGGAAAGGGAAAGACCACCGCTCTGCTGGGTCTCTCGGTCAGGGCGGCCTGCTCGGGGATGGGGGTTTTCATAGCCCAGTTCATGAAGGGCCAGGAGTACTCGGAACTCTGCCTTCCCCGGAGATTTCCCGAGATAACCATCCGCCAGTTCGGCGGGCAGGCCTTCATCAATCCAGGCGAGAAGCCCTCCCCGGATGACCTGAAGAACGCCCTCATGGCCGCTGAAGCCACCGGTGAAGCCATGCATTCGGGAAAGTTCGGACTGGTGGGAGCCGATGAGATATGTGTCGCAGTGCATATGGGGGTACTTCAGGAAGAAGTTGCCATTGAGCTCATAGGGTCAAGACCTGGCTCGGTTGAGCTGGTCTTTACCGGCAGGTACGCAACCGATAGAATCCTGGAAAAGGCGGACCTCGTCACAGAAATGCTTGAGATAAAGCACTACTACAATACGGAAGGGCTTTCCGCAAGACGGGGAATAGAGAACTGAAAAAGGGGGTTGATCATGAAAGTATTGACAGCGGTCCTGCTGCTTGCGGCTTTCTCTGCCGCGGCACAGGAGGAACCGGCCAGGGATGCCATGGACTTCGTTATTGGAGGCGGAGCCTGGCTTCCGGGGCTGATGAACGAGGACAGCGAACTGACCGTCGGATACGGGTTCATGGCGGGTATCGAAACACCCATGTTCCAGGAGGACATGTTCCGGCTCACAGCTGGGCCGGCTTTCTGCGGCACCGACAATGAGGACTACGACGGAATAACAGCGGTGATCCTAAGTCTGGGCTACAGGAAGTTCCCCTTCTACAGGCCCTATGCCGGTTCCAGGGCCCTGGAACCCTTCATGGGGGTAACAGGTGGAGGCATCCTGGTCTGGGATTCAGCCGCGGACGATTCCGGAGTCGAGACCACTAGCACCGGCGGGGCAATGCTTGGCATAGAGGTGGGAACCAGGATCAAGACCGGAGAGAACAGCTTCTTCGACCTGACCCTGATCGGCGAATGGGTTCCCACCGGCGGTGGTGTCGCAGGGGAAACGGAAGAGGACCTCAGCGGCCTCAGGATACAGGGAAGCCTGGTTTTCTAGCGGGATCCTCGAGCACCGAAGCGCCCAGCTGTCCGCAGGCCCCTGCCACCTTCCCTCCCCTGGACCTTCTCAGGGTAACGGCCTGACACCTGGGGTAGAGGAACTCGGTGAACTCCTTCACCGCAGTTTCCGGGGGTCTTTCCCATTCCAGACCGGGTACGGGGTTGTAGATCAGCAGGTTTATCTTGCAGGGCAGCCCCGAGGCATAGGCTGCCAGGGCCGAGGCATGGGAAAGCGAGTCGTTCACCCCGCGGATCAGGCAGTACTCCAGTGTGACCCTGCGGCCCGTGGCTTCGGTGTACCTGAGCATGTCTTCCTTCAGTTCCGGGAGGGTCAGTGCGGAAGCGACAGGGATGAGGCTCCTTCTCACGGATTCCACCGCGCTGTGGAGTGATACCGCCAGTCCGTACTGCTTCTTAAGGTCGATCAGCTTGGCGATCCCTCCGGGAATACCCACGGTGGAAACCGTTATCTTCCTCTGCCCGATGCATATCCCCCTGTCGTGGCTCATGATGTCCAGGGCGGCGGCCACGCTCTCCCAGTTGTCCATGGGTTCCCCCATTCCCATGAGGACCACATTGCTGATCCTGTTCCTGGAACCCTCCGCCATGGTGTAGAGCTGGGACACTATCTCGTCGGCGGTCATGTTGCCGTGGAAACCGGCTGAACCGGTCATGCAGAACCTGCAGCCCATCCTGCATCCGTACTGGGTGGACAGGCATGCCGTGAGCCTTGGGGGATCCGGTATCAGGACCGACTCCGCCGGCCCTCCTGGAAGGCTCAGAAGGTACTTCACGGTACCATCAGGAGCCTCCGCGGCACTTTCCCGGCGGGGTACCGTTATCTCCGCGGTTTCCTCAAGCCGGGAGCGCAGGGCCAGGGAAACATCAGTCATCCGGGAGAAAGACCGGACCCTCCTGAAATGGAGCCAGGTGAATATCTGCTTCGCCCGGAAGGCCTTTTCCCCCATTTCGTTCACCAGCCACTTTTCCAGTTCCTGAAACGTCAGTGAGAGTATTCTTACCGGCAACCTCGCTCCTTCGTATATTGACCGCTGAACGGAACGGAAAGGAATGACATGAACCGAACAGTGGGGATCATAGGCGGAAGCGGAATATACACCATTCCCGGTGTTGAGATACTCAGTACTCGCAGGATTCAGACCCCCTACGGGGACCCATCCTCGGACATTACCCTGGGCAGGATGCACGGGATGGACCTTGCCTTCATACCCAGGCACGGCGACGGACACAGGTTCTCTCCATCCGAGGTCCCCTACGCCGCCAATATCTACGCCTTGAAGAGCATGGGGGCGGACACCCTGATAAGCTTCAACGCGGTGGGCAGCCTCAGGGAGGAGATCGAGCCCAGGCACTTCGTGGTTCCGGATCAGCTCTTCGACAGGACCAGGGGGATAAGGCGTTCAACCTTCTTCGGGGACGGGGTCGTAGCCCACGCTCCCTTCGGCGACCCCTACTGTCCGGGGCTGAGGGAGCTGCTGGTAAAGGCATGCCGTAATGCCGGAGCAGTGGTTCACGACGGAGGCACCCTTGTTGTGATGGAGGGGCCCGCCTTCAGCAGCAGGGCGGAAAGCGAGTTCTACAGAAGGCAGGGGTTCGACCTCATAGGAATGACCACGCTGCCGGAGGCGAAGCTTGCAAGGGAAGCCGGGATCTGCTACGGCACCCTGGCCATGAGCACCGACTACGACTGCTGGCACCAGTCGGAGGAGGCGGTTACTGTGGAAATGGTGATTCAGGTGGTGAAGGACAATGTGAAGATGGCGAAAAGCGTTCTTGCCGAGGCGCTTCTTCTGCTTTCGGAAGCGCCGTTATGCTCCGCCGCCTGCAGGGCCCCGCTGGGATCCATGACAGCCCCTGAAGCCGCCGCAGAGTCCAGGCTTGCGGAACTTGGCACCATACTGAAGAGATGAGCGCCAGGATAGGCGAGATGGGAGAGAGGGGTTTCATAGAAGCCCTGAGAAGGGAGTTCCCCATGGCTCTGGCCGGGGACGACGCCGCGGTCCTGAAAAACCTGTCCACACCTGTGGTCACCACCGATTCCTTCTTCCAGGGAACCCATTTCCACAGGTGGTGGACCACCGCGGAAAGAACCGCTGAAAGGCTTCTTGAGGCCACTCTCTCAGACCTTGCCGCAATGGGATGCCCGCCGGGATACCTTTTCAGTTCCCTTATGCTCCCAGGGGACATCGAGGTCGGCTGGATAATGGATTTCTACAGGGGCCTCACCTCCAGGCCGGACTGCTCCCTTGCAGGGGGCGAAACGGTAAGGGGGCCGGTGTTCGGTGTTACCCTTACCGCCATCGGGGACTGCGGAGAAGCCCCTCCTCTGCTGAGGAGCGCGGCCACCCCCGGTGAGACCCTCTGGGTAACGGGACCCCTGGGAAGAGCGCTGGACTCCCCTGAACTGCTGGAACGCTCCAGGGAAATGGAGCTTACCGCCGAGGAAACGGAACAGGTACGCCTGTTCCTTGAGCCCAGGGCCAGATTCGACGCGGTCCAGGGTATAAGAGCTGCCGGAGGAAAGGCTGCGATAGACATATCCGACGGTCTTTTCTCAGAGTGCAGGCACATCATGGAGGAGAGCGGAGCTGGTGTTTCACTGGACCTGGGCCGGGTGCCTCTGGTGCCCTACTGTTCCGGAAGGCCGCTGGAAGCATGTTCCGCAGGGGAGGACTTCGAGCTGCTCTTTTCCCTTCCGCCGGGCGCCGAGGTTCAGGGAGCGGCGATGATAGGCCGTGTTACCGGGGATGGCGAGCTTCATGTCATCGCCGATGGCAAGAGGATAGACTCCGGTCAGGGTGGATACGACCACTTCAGCTGATGGGAGGCTATTTGAACCTGGCCTCCATGGCGCCTTCAAGCCGGTAGAGATCGCTGTCGAAGAGCAGCGTGAGTTCGTAGCCATCGGTGGCATCCAGTTCCCAGAGGGGTATCACGTCGGTTGGCCAATGAGCCACCGCGAGGAGGGAATCGGTCTTGAAAAGAAGGGGATCCAGCCTCACCCCGGTTCCCCTGATGCGGTTCCACGCGTGGAAGACCAGTTCTCCTGAATCCACCGTGAGACCTCCCTCCACCGACAGCGCCACCCCTGATCCGCCGGCTTGATCCCGCAGCTCCTGGCACATGGGAACGCACGGGCCGGGGAGGGCATCGGGAACGGGCATGTCCCTCATTAGCCCGGCCAGGGTTCCAATCGTTTCATCGCTGATCTCAGCGGTTACCGGCCTCATCGTGCCCGGGGTCTGGAAGATCCGCAGACCAGCTGCGAGAACCGCTGTGTCCCCCGGTGCGAGGCATGGGATCTCCGCGGTGAACATCCCCATTGAAACGCAGAAATCCGAAGTGATTACATCAAGGTCCTGGAAGGGCGGGTGCTCCACCGGTTCCGGAATGAGGACCTGAATGTTCCTGGCTGCGACGCTTCCCGTGTTCGCCACCCTCACCAGGAGTACTATTGTCGTATCCAGCGGAGCCGTTCCCGCCCTGCGGTTCATCAGCCATCTGGAGGATCCGGTATCCGAACTCCGCCCCAGGGCAAGACCGTATATCCTTCTGGCCCCGGTGAAATCGCCGGAGGCTTCCAGGAGCCTTCCGTAGCCCACCAGCCATTCGCCGTTCTCCACCGCCGCCATCTGCGCGTAGAGCACCGCAGCTTCAGGGATGAACCTGAGGTTCGCAAGGACCATGGCCGAGTCCCCGGGGGAGAATGAAGAGAGAAGGAGCAGGAGCAGACTCACTGCCTGAGACCCTCCACCGGATCCAGCGACGCCGCCCTGGCGGCGGGTATGACAGCCGCAAGCAGACTTATGAGTACCGCGGCCCCTCCCGCGGCCAGAACTGCAGGGGGAGAGACCTTCATTGGAAAGCTGTCGTGGAAGGAGTACACATCCGGGATCTGGATGAGCCCGGTGGAGCCTATTGCCCAGCATCCGGCCAGGCCCAGGGCTATCCCGGCGGCGGCCCCTGTGAGGCCCACCAGCATGCCTTCCCAGAGGAACACCTTGAGAATGAGCTTCCTTTCGGCGCCCATGGATTTCAGCACGGCCACGTCCCTTCTTCTTTCCACAACGGTCCTGGAGATGGTTCCGGTGATGTTGAAGGAAGCCACCAGGGTTATGAGAAGGATCGCCGCGAAGGAACCCATCCTCTCCAGTTCCAGGCTTGCGTACAGCGCAGGATTCCTCTGCTGCCATGTAAGCGCTTCCAGGGAATCGGGGAGAACGCCGGCGACCGCCGAGGTGACCTCCTCGAGGGAGTACCCGCTGGAAGGGATGATGAAATATCCGGTGTAACCTTCCCCGGGCATGAACATCCTGGAGGCTGTCTCTATGGGCAGGTAGGCTATCCTCCTGTCATTGGCGGGCAGACCGGTTTCGATGGCCCCTGCGAGCACCGCCCTTCCCGCGCCGGCCCTTCCCCCTGTGAAAAAAGCCTCCGGGGGAAAGAAAAGCAGTGTGTCACCGGCGCTGTGCATGAAGTCCTCCGAAAGGTACACGCCCAGTACGGCCCCTGGGAGTCCTTCTTCTGAAAGAGAAGGGGGATCCCCCCAAATAAGCATGGTGTCCAGACCCGAGGCGGTGAAGCTTCCGGGGGTTATCCCCCTTACCAGGCAGCCCGCTTCACTGTTCCTGGAGGGCATCCGCACCACCGCTTCCCCGTCGATGTAGGGGTAGGCTCCCCGGACCTGGGGAAGGGCTTCAAGTGCTTCGGCAAAAGAGGAGTCAGAGCTTACTTCACCGCCGGGGTTAACCACCGCCAATGGGGCGTCAACGGCCTGCACGCTGGTACCGATGAATTCCTCGAGTCCCGAAAGCACCCCCATGACCACCACAAGGGCGGCAACTCCCAGGGCCACTCCGGCGGTACTCACCACCGAAGCGAAGGCCAGGCTCCTCCTTCGGGGATGACGCCTGAGATAGCGCCACGCAAGTTTCCATGACAGACCCGGCAGCGGGGAACCTCCAATCCATGGTTGAGTATTGATTATATATCAAAACTGCAACCCGCTGGCTCAGGGAGGTTCGAACTGTCAGTATTCGTTCTTTTGCTGGCCCTCACGGCGGTCCGCCACGAGGTCACCGTTGAGGTCCCCCGACCGGTCCTGATTTCGGTTGACGACCTGGTCGAGATCCACGTGCCGGGAATGTATCAGAAGACAACCGACGATTACGGACAGGTGCCGGCGGGCCGCTACTTCTTCCCTGTGCCCCCCGGAGCGGATCCCGTACTGGAATGGGTGGTAGAGGAAACCTCCCGGACCGGATGGGATGAACGTATGCCCCTTTCTTCCGCTCCAGTTGCCATCGGAACAGGCTTCGAAGCCCGAGAAGAAAGGGCTTCCATGGACATTCCCCCGGCACATCAGCCGGTTTCCCTGGAGATAGTGGATATGCTGGGCACCACTGTTGCGGTGGTTAGCGTATCTCCCTTCAGTTACGGTTCACCTTCCATCTATGCTTCCCGCATCAGCTTTGCCCTTAACCACGATGATGCCCCCGGGGGAAGACCAGTTGGCGGGACTCTGCTGGAGCATCTGTGCCCCGGTGCCGACACCTGGTGGCCCAGGATGGAAAGATCCCCGGAAAGCCCCTTCTGGGGAAGGCCATGGGCAAGAATACAGGCGGACGAGACCGGATTCTACTCGGTTACATGCCAGGAGCTGGAGGCGGCCGGCTGCCAGGTTTCAGGGGTTCCTTCACAGACCCTGGCCATGTTCTCCGGTCCCGGAGAGATGTTCGACCCTGAAGACCGCACCGCTGAGCACCAGCTTCATCCGGTGGCCATCTCGGTAGAGGACGGCGGCGACGGCGTGTTCGGCCAGGGGGATTCCCTTGTTTTCTACGGCAGGGGTCTCTGGAGCTGGCGTTTCACCTCCGATTCTCTATACCGTGCCCCGCACAGGTACGACAGGACAAACACCTTCTGGCTTACATGGGGAGGGCAGAACGGCGCACGAATCACAGCCGCTGAAGCTCAGCCCTCCGGGGGAACGCCTGTGGAGAGCGGAACAGTGCCATTCGGTTTCGAGGAGGAGGTGCTTTCCAACCACCAGGGGAACCGCACAGGGTGGCTCTGGGGTTTCATTTTCGAGAACACCCCCAGCTATTTCTACCTGGGTTCCCCGTTCCAGTCCGACCTGGCCACATTCAGGCTGGCGATCCTGAAAGCGGGGACAACACCGTGGGACCACAACCTGGTCGCGGAGCTTGACGGCACCGTGGTCCTGGATACCATAGCCTGGGGCATAAGGCACGAGTATTACTCCCTGGACAGCATCTCGGTATCCTCGGGAGGCAACATGCTCAAGCTCTGGAGTGACTGGCACGGAAGCACCTACCTGGACTATGCCGAGCTTCTTGTTCCGGTAAGGCTGGCGAAATCAGCCGGTTATCCGGCTTATCTCACCGGCATACCCCCAGGTCCCCTCTCCCTGAGCGTCGGCCCGGTTTCCCCTGAGGCCCTGATCTATGACATCACCGACCCGTACTCGCCTGTGGAACTCACCGGATGGACACTTGCGGACTCAACCGCCGATCTCACACATGATCCGGGAGGCGATTTCGCCGTGCTGCTTGCCGTTGAACCCCGGTCCATGAAATCACCCCTCTCCATCGAACCCGCCCAGCCCGGAAGGATACTGGGTGCCTCCTCCGAGGGGGATGTCCTGGTTGCGGTCCCGGGTGACATGTATCAGGCCGCCCAGATGCTTCACCCCATCTACTCCTCCAGGGGACAGACGGTATACATGGCCACTTATCAGGAGATCTACGACGAGTTCGGCCAGGGGGTATCGGATCCCGGCGCGGTGAGGTCATTCGTAAGATGGGCTCTGGATACATGGGTTCAGAAGCCTTCGGCCCTCCTTCTGATAGGAGACGGCTCCAGCGATCCGCTGGGATACAACACCGGCTACGAGACCCAGGCTCCCATCTACTTCGAGCTTCCCAGCGGGAACTGCAAGGAATCTTTTTTCACAATGGTTCACCAGGGCGCGGAGTTCCCCGAACTCCCTGTTTCCCGTATCCCCGCCGGGAGTGTGAACGAGCTGGTCATAGCCCTTCAAAAATCGTACGAGATGGAGATAGCTTCCCTTCCGGGCCCATGGGAGAACACGGTCATACTGGCCGCCGACGATGAATGGGGGAATTCAAAAACGGAGTCGGAGCACACCGAAACCTGTGAACTGCTTGCGGACAGCGTTCTTCCCCGGTCCCTGAACGTGGTGAAGCATTATCTCATAGATTATCCATGGCCCCCGGGCACCACAGGGGAAGGCGCCCACCCGGAGAAGCCGGAAGCCGCCTCGGACCTGATAGACCTTCTCAATTCCGGAGCTTCGTCAGTGAGTTTTTTCGGCCACGGCTCCTACGACCAGATGGCCAGCGAGAAGCTGATGTCCTCTGGGATGGTCAGCCAGATGGTGAACCAGCCCAGGTACTTCCTCTATAATTCGTTCTCCTGCAACAACGGTGAGTTCATCCTGCCTGCAGGGGACTGCCTGGCGGAGGTCCTGCTCTTTCATCCGGAGGGGGGCGCCGCAGCGGCAATGGCTTCCACCGGAATCAGTTTTTCCACCCAGAACAGGAACCTGTCCTCCTCTTTTCTCAGCAATATCTACGGCGAGGCCAGACTCCCCCTTACGGAGGCGTTCTGGCTTTCCGTGGTTACACTGGGTGATAATTACAACCTGCTCTACTGCGTTCTCGGGGACGGCGGCCTTCAAATACCCGCAGGGAACACAGGACCATGCCAGGTTGTTTCACCGGACACACTGTTCAGGGGCAGGAACAACACCGTGCAGGTAAGTTTCCCGGCGGAGACCAGCTTTCTCTTCCGCTGCAGGGAGAGCGCCGGTACCGTAACCTATGTCAGTCCACTCTCCCAGAACTTCTCCCTGAGCTATCTCAGATACGGTTCCCCTGTATACCAGGGGATCAACACCACCGATCCTCAGGGACAGGCTTCAATTGAGTTCTTCGTTCCGCTGCAGGCGGACACGGGTTCCCTGGGAAGGGCCGACGGAACTGGAGGTTTCGAAGGGGACCTTGCCACAGGCTATTCCTGGCCGATACCGGTGTTCGATGACGGGGTCCATGATGCCGACAGCACAGGTCCTCTGATTGAGCTGGAGTTCGTTGACTCAGAACCCGGAGACATTCCTTCGGTCTATCAGAACGCCGTCCTTCACGCGGTGCTGTCGGATCCTTCAGGGATATGCGTACTGGGCGAGGATGCCGGATCCATCATCATCTGTTCGATCGACGGAGAGTACGATGACGTTACGGAACTGTTCACCTTTTACAGCGGCAGCTCGACCTCAGGTTCCCTGGAGTATCAGATCCCGGAGCTGCTCCCCGGGCTGCACCAGGTCCGAGTTGTGGCAAAGGACGGCATGAAGAACACCGGGGAAGCCATTCTGGATTTCAATGTCCTTGAAGGAGAGCCTCCCCTTCTTGAAGAAACCGGTGTGTTTCCCAACCCCCACCGCGGGACCAGGGCTTT
>Ga0209408_1000520_pt1 | contig 28752 bp, 21 predicted proteins | sample AD_UKC107_MetaG_FD_184422 | JGI IMG/M metagenome (GOLD analysis project Ga0209408, IMG submission 184422) | Active sludge microbial communities of municipal wastewater-treating anaerobic digesters from Hong Kong - AD_UKC107_MetaG (SPAdes)... | ecosystem: Engineered > Bioreactor > Anaerobic >... | reverse complement strand
TAAAAAAAATCCCCCGTGGGGATCCGGTATTGTAAAAGGTTTGCAGATTTTTCAATTTGATATTATATTTGCACCCTGATATTTCGGGCCCATAGCTCAGATGGTCCCGATCCGCCAGAGGCGGACCGGGATCCTCGGGAATGATACAAAATTCCTCCGGAATTTTGTGATTCCCGGGATTAGCAGCACCCCGGATGCCGCATGGCAGACGGGAAGGCCCTGTTGATTGAAATATTTTTCGGGCCCATAGCTCAGATGGTCCCGATCCGCCAGAGGCGGACCGGGATCCTCGGGAATGATACAAAATTCCTCCGGAATTTTGTGATTCCCGGGATTAGCAGCACCCCGGATGCCGCATGGCAGACGGGAAGGCCCTGTTGATTGAAATATTTTTCGGGCCCATAGCTCAGATGGTCCCGATCCGCCAGAGGCGGACCGGGATCCTCGGGAATGATACAAAATTCCTCCGGAATTTTGTGATTCCCGGGATTAGCAGCACCCCGGATGCCGCATGGCAGACGGGAAGGCCCTGTTGATTGAAATATTTTTCGGGCCCATAGCTCAGATGGTTAGCAGCACCTGACTCATAATCAGGGGGTCGTTGGTTCGATCCCAACTGGGCCCACAATTGAGTACCAACCAGTTAGAGATTCCTCTGACTGGTTTGTATTTTTGTTGGAGAAACAATTGTATAAACAATCCGTCAAATAAGAGCATAATATCGTAGGTTTTGGTTCATAATTCCTATCCTTTCTGTATAATCTGAGATCATAACAATCCATCATCTGCAAACGAATAATAGCCGTCATGCGGTGTTATTATGATATGGTCCATAAGATGCATATCGAGCAATTCAGCAGCTTCCCTGATCTTAAGGGTGATCTTTTTGTCAGCATCAGACGGCTGGTTATTTCCTGAAGGGTGATTGTGGCAGATTATTAATCCCTGCGCATTCGTTTTAAGTGCATACTGAAATATCAGTTTAACATCCGTAACTGTTCCTGCGGTCCCTCCAAGGGAGATCTGGGCAGTCCCAAGGGCTTTATTTGCTCGGTTAAGTAGTAATATCTTAAATTCCTCAACATGTTCAAGGGTGTCCTCATTCCATCCCTGGATGAAAATATTATAGGCATCTGCAGATGACTTGATCTGAATCCTTTCAGATGGTTTTATTCTGGTCTTGTATTTAAGGCTAACCTCTGCAACTTTTGTGACTTTGGTTTTCAATGTGTTGGTCTTATGAAATGTGATTGATTATGAATTTTTATGGTCTACAGATTTAAATAAATGTTCCTTATGTCCTCCTGTACGATACCTATGTATCTTCTTGTTATGCCAACATTTGAATGGTTGAAGATCTGAGACAGATATACAAGACTTCGTTCACTCTGGCCATCCATTTCCCACACCCGTTTACCGAATGTTTTACGTAAAGTGTGGGTTGAGGCATTTTGAGTTTTTACTCCATATGTTTTCAGGGTGCTTTTTAAAAGCCTGTTTGCATATTGGATAGTAAATTTCTGACCCTTTCTGTTTGCAAAAAGGTAGTTATCAATTTTAAACCGTCCTGACAATGCTATTTGGTTTGAAGCATATTTCAGAATTTCTTTCAGAGATTCATTGATCGTAATGGTTCTGACTTTGCCGGTCTTGCTTTCTGTGACAGTAATTTCTTCCTTCCCGAGAACATCCATCCAACGGATATTCAATAAGTCTTTTGCCCTGAGGCCAAGATATGAACCGGTACCAATAAGGAGATAAGGTATGGTTCTGTTATCCTTTTTTAAGCGGACCAATAATCCGAGCATAGAATTCCATTCTATACCTGAACAAACTGTTTTAGATTTTGCGAGACTCATTTATATTATATATGCCTCATTTACAGGCAAATATAATATTTTTCTTGATATATTTCAACCACTTCCTCTTTGATTGGCAATTTAAATGCCTAACGCTTTGTGGTAAGTGCTGTTGGCTCAGCATCGCGGTGGCGCTGTATTTGCACTCGTGATGGTGTGTTGAATTATTCTTTTCATTACAGGTTTGTCGGGATATGCAAAAACCGTGACACCAAATGCGAGAGCCCCGCGTCAGCGGGGCCAGCCTGTGCCGCCATTACAAATTTCTCGTGGTGGCCGCGAAGTTTTCGCGGCAAAGAAGCCAATTGTATTTACCGCCCTGTTAGTGGCTAGCTTTGAATTACTTCTTCCATTAGTCCGTTCTCTGGGTTAGTTTTGAACCCTATAGCACTCACCGTTAAATGAATAGTATCTTTTTTATTTGCAGGAATCTCAGAGTTAGTAGAATCTTTTAATTTTTCAATTACGTTATTGCATGCTACTTCAAAATCCTTGAATAAGGTATCAACTACCAAATATGTGGTTCCTGTCTTATCGCCTTTAAATAAATGTTGTTGGTCAGTTAGCTTGCTTTGATATGAAGATAGGGATACATCTTTCTTTGGCTTTAATTGATGTGCAAGACCACAGCGAAGGTTTTCCCATAACATTTCTCCCACTGGTTGATACTTAGGGTCCATTAATGATAAGCCTTTTAAAAATCGTTTTTTAGGAAGGCCAGGTTCAAAGAAATCAAAATCTTTATCGTCAAAGAAGCTTCCAAGGGTTTCGATACCTTGACTGATTATTACAAAAGCAAGATAGTCGAATCCTTTTTCGATAAGGCTCTTTACATTGCTAATCAGAACAGTTTGGATGAATTGTTCTCCTTTTAATTTCTCCATAATATATTGTTTTACAGGGTAATAAGTTTGCCACTAACTGCTTTATGGATTAACCTTAAGTTGAATTAACTTACTTTTTGTAAAAAGGGATTATATCAACTTGAGCAAATGGCTCATAATGATTATTCCTGATTAAAGCCCTCATATTTTTCTGAACTGGAAGCATTCTCATTACACTTTCTTTCAACAATCTATCAGTTACACCAAAATTCTCAGCCATAAATTTTGCTGTTTCTCCTTCAAGTTGTAAAGCAATCTTTGTCCCCATATTCTCGAAAACGACTGTATCAAAATCTTTTACACTTTGAGAAGCTAAAATGAAACCCACCCCATATTTTCTTGCTTCTCGTATTAATTCTGTTAATGTCTGGTCATACGATAGTTTGTGGGCTTCATCAATAATAACATATAACTTAATATCTCTACTCGGCCCTTCTGAAAGCATTCTGTTATAAACGGATTGGAGGACAAACCGTGCCACAGATTTCATTAATTCTGGAGTAGGAAGGTTTGATAAGTTTATGATTGAATTTTGATTTAGGATTTCAGAGATGGAAAAGCCTGCCGCTTCTGATGTGAAAATGTTATTTTCGAACAAAGGTTCGATACGATATTTAAGATTTTTGACATTTCTTCCTTCATTCTGTTCCATAAATTCAAGAATAGTCCAAATATCTTGAAAAAGAGGCGGATCATTATTCCAAGTATTCTTATCGGTAACAGAAAATCCTTTTTCTTGATATGCTCTTTTGATTGCATCTTTGAGCAGTGGATGTTGAATATCACCTAATCCAAATATCTGTTTTAAGATCCCAGATACTTGGTATACATTATTCATGTAACTAACCTTTTCTCTTGTGGTGCTATTGGTTGATAACTCTAAAGGATTAATATTCATCCCACATGATGGATCAAATTCGTTTGAACCAGTTGCCTCATAGAAAGTAGTTCCATCATTTTTTGTCAGTGTTTCTGAAGTATATTCCCCTTGAAAATCTAAAATTAGAAATGGAATATTCTGCAAATTAAGCTCATATAAAAATCCACTTGTCGTTTGAGATTTCCCTGCACCGGTTGTGCCAACAATTAAAACATGTTGATTTGCTAGTTTCTTGGGTTTCTGAGTTTTGGGGTTAAAAATAACATCATGTGAATTATCCACATTTTTACCAAGAATTATTGATGGTACCTCTTCTGAAGTTATTACAGGAATTTCATTCTTTTTTTCTGGACCGGCCATTTCTTTTACAGGGATTTCAATTTCAGGAGCGGGCTGTTCGTTTGTTTCGTCAACTTTTATGTCTGGTTCATTTATTGTTGGTTTTTTATGTGAGAGGTCATCGGTTTTCGATTCCATTTCCTCTTCAATTTCTGTTTCCCGAATCTCCAATAGTTCTTTAATTAAATCTTTCCCAAGTTCATAAATCTTATTACCATTGTAAATGTCTATTGGTTTAGTAATACCACCCCAATGAATGATATAACCAGTTTTCTCAAATTCAATTTTAAAATCGCCCCTGTTAATTTTCTCAACTAACTTATATAGATCTGAATTACAGGTACAAAAACCATTTCGTATGGATCTTTCAAGATAAAAACCAATTAAAGTTGACAATGATTTATTCGCTATTTGAATGTCAATTTTTATGTTTTCATCATCCGAAATGAATTTAGTTCTAAAAGCTCTTTCAGAGTTTTCGTTTTTCTTACAAATTTCTTCTTTCAGCGTCAGGCTCTCAGTAATACTGCCCTCACCAGAACGGAACTTTACCTCTATCAAATTAAGTATTAGTTTCCCATTTTTAGTATAAACCAATATCAAATCACTCCTTTTGACGGTGACTTCTTCTTCAAGATTTCTTTTCTTGTTCTGTGAGAAGATATCTATATGAGTGTCAACAGGAATAAGTACTGCATTTTGAAGTAGCCCTTCTTTTTCAAGGGCCAAACGAGTAATGGCAAGACCAATGATCTCCCTTGCATTATTAGGATTATTAATCAATTTTAGAGCTAATTTCCCTGATATAGAACGTATAATATCTAATATTTTTACTGCTCTAAAAGAAGATGTAGGAATATTGATTTTTTGAAGCCCATCCTGAATGAGTTTTTCAATTTCATTTAGCCATCCTGTAGATACAATTAGTCTGTGACCTATACCATCCATAAATTCCGGAGTATAGTCTATCAGATAACTTTTCAGGTTGGGATTAGCATCTTCGGGATTATCAAAATACTCAATACCAAAATTTCGATCAATCGTGAATACCCAGTCAGACTGTTCATGTATTCTTGATAAAATGTAACGATCCTGCTGATTTAACTCCAGCTGGATTGTTGGAACATGATCCGACGATCTACCCCAAGTATTAAAGGAACAGCATAAGCCAAGAAAGTTTTTGCCAATCTGATAAATCAATGCTGAAACTCCTTCGCCATCAGTAACCTCTGAAATTTCACACGGAACGACTTTCCTTGACCATGTAACTGCCTGATCCAATACATTAAACTCTGAACGGTATTCAGATAATAAACCATGTAAAAAATAACTACCAGGGACATTGCCAGCAGGTCTGGAAATGGTTGAGGTTACAAATTGATCAATGATTACGGTTACATTAGCTTCACGGAAATCTACTTCAGTCCATTTATCCGGATTTACTTTAACTTTTGAAAAGAAGAGTTTGGGGAATAATGGGTTGTGGCTTGGCTCCAACAATTCTTCATCAATTTCAGGTCTGGTTTCCGTTGAACTGCTATCGTTCATCAAGTTGTCAAATGCATTACCCATTAGTTCATAACCCAATGAGCCATAGAAAGCAATATCATATCTAAGGGTTTTGAAATCAGGAAGTTTTTGCAGCTCTCTAATTGTGTTTAAGAAAAGTAATCCATCTCCCGGATTAATAACATTGAGTTTAAGTGTTTTAATGTATGGATGATGTTTTAAATATCGCCACAATCTGTCTGCGATCTGGGAAGGGGTTACTGATGATATGTTACCTAAATCATCTTTATAGCCAAGTGCTTTGGATAAGATGGCAATAACTTTTCTGATATCAGTAGTGGTACTCCTCGGAAAGATGCTCCAATACAGATCCAAAACATCTGTATTGACAAAAAAGCTATCTTTCTCAAAGGAAATTGCGTTTGGCAAATTGAGTGACAATATCTTTTCAATTCCTTCAATATCTATGGCTTGTCGAACTTCATCATCGGACATGCCTACCATCTGATCGCTCCAATTAAACAGAAGTAATTGATACTGCAGTAACCATAGAAGTTTCATGGGATGTGTGGGTGCCAGGAGCAGTAGTTCTTCAGGGTCTTCACTTGAACCCAGTTTTATGTAGATAGTGTCCAGACGATTGATTAAGCGTGTGTTAGAAAGAAGATTATTTACTTCTGCGTCATGGGCTTTTGAAATAGCATCTGAAATTTTTGATAATAAGGTTGAAAAGGCTGATGCATAGGATATAATTAATTCCTTAAACTGGCGCAGGTCCAAAATTTCAATAACAGCTGATGCATCATATGAAGTTATGGCATGAAAAAGTTCTCTTCTAGTTTCAAGAAACGCATTGAATTCACTTTTAAATACTGTTAACTGAATTTTCCCAGGTTTGAAATCATCAGTTTCTAAAAATCCCCGGTTTAAGATATTCACATCCCAAACACCGCAACTAAATGGATCCTGTAAGGTCTTTAATTCTAAATCATAGAGAAGATTGTTTAATGCAATCTGATATGTTTCACGCGGTCTGGTCTTAATACGATAAAGAAGTTTTCTGCCTGATTCCCAGCCTTGACTATCAATTTCTACTTCCGTGCGAAATCTATATGATGCTTTAAATGTGGCTTCTGCGGTATTTCTAATTTTATTATATCGTTTTGTCTCTCCACCAATGGTATCACTTTCCTCACCTCTTAGATAGAATGGTTCACTGATATCATGTATTGGCTCAGTTTTTCCATCTGCCATAGTTCGAAACATGATGGATTTATTTTCATCCAATGCCACAATACGAATATGCACCAGCCATTCTTCTCCTGGTTCCAGATCAACATCTTTAAATGGGAAATTAGCCTGTTCACTGGATCCCTTGGCAGTTTTCCTATGGAGTTCGCTACTGCTGTCTGTTTCTTCGTCTCTCTCCAGAATTACGATAAATTGTGAAACCTTGGGTGTCTTACGTGGATTAGTCTTCCATTTAACTCTCATTTTCGAGTTATTAGTCGTCACCAGATTATCACCATCCAAGAACAAGCCTGTATGCAGAAGTGGCTTGCCATCCTTATCCCGGTATGACTCTAAATAGAGTTCAATATCTTCACCAGCCAGATCTTTGAACTTCCACTTATCAAAACTTATCTTGCTACGCCAGTCTTCATCAATTAAAATGGTCTCTGTCCATTCAGTGACTTTTACCTGATTCCTATTTCTGAAAAATTCAAGGAGATGTGTCTTAATGTTATTGAAGTTGGGATCAAGACCCTTATTTACCATTGAATCGATTGCTATAAAGAGGGTTTTATCAGAGTCAGCCAGGTTATCAACACAATCACTGTTTCTTTGAATTCTTTGCTGAACATCATCCTCTTTGAGTTTAAGATCAGGAATTATGTTGAGATAATGTAAGTAAGCTCCAGCAGTTTCCCATGTACAACCATCTTTTTTTAGTGCGAGTAAATATTTTAATTGATTTTCGATTCTTTGTTTTCTTATAGGATTAGAAGAAAATACTGATTCTATTATACTTTGTTCATTTTCTGGGAATGAGAGAATTAGTGATTTTTTGTGGTCATTTAATACGCCGGCAAGATCATAAGCCTCAAAAGTATGAATATCATAACTGTCCTCTGCGGCGCCCCTGAATCCCTGAGGAATAAATATTACCAACACCCCAAACTTAAATCTGTTACGCAATTCAATAAGTCTTCCACTTTCTATTTCATATTTGTTTGATGCAACCGATGATAGTACATAAGCTTCAATTTCTTTCGATCTTAATTCAGAATCTGAATTTATCTTTTCACATGCAAATCTCATTACCGAAGCAGGGAGATAATCAACACGCATACAATGATTACGCTGCTTCTCTAGTAATTTAATTTTTAGATCATTAAAAACTGCCTGTGCAATTTCTTCAAAAAACATTTCCTGGGTAATAGCTATCATGATACTATTTCTATTTTCCGATTAAAGTTTCGTTTAATATTTTTTGTGCTTCATCCTCAAGCCGGATTGCTTCTGCCCTAAGGTCGTACGCCTGGCGAACAAGGTCTCCAATTTCTCTTTGTTTATAACTTTCAGTTATTGGAATTAAGATTTCTCCTGTTTGTTCGGGTGAAATTCTATCAACAACAGCTCCATATTTTTGACGGACTATTAGTGCTTTCCCATATGCGGTAGAAAGCCATGCATTTAAGTATCCACCGTCAATTTCATTATTATTAGGCACTATTCTCATTAAATCTTGAGCAGTAGCACCATCCAATTCATCATTTACATATCCAATTTTTCCTAAAGTCCCTGCACATGTCATTAATGTCCATCCCTTAGAAAGTATATGTTCCTCAATATCTGCTGTTTCAGTTTTGGAAATATACTTGAAAGATTTTCTAATTTGAGCTATATGTTTGCCTGCGATGTACTTTACACCATACTCATTTTCAACGAAATTTCTGACAAATAAAGGAGACATTCTTATATCTTCAGTAACTTCGAATATTCTCCTGTAATTAGAGCAAAACTGAATTATGTTATCTTCAGCTTTCTTAGCCCAAGGATTATAAAAATGTGCATCTAGTCTAAAATCATAAGTAAATTCATTAGAGCTAACAAGTCTAATCTCGACTGATTTATTAGGATCAAAGGTCTCTATTTGAGTTTCAAAAAGAGGGGGGAGGTTATTGTATTGGAGGATAAGGGTACGAGCTTTTCTAATTAAATCGTTTGCTAACTCCCTTTTTCTTTTTACGATTTGAAACTGTTGTAAGAAAAATTCAATTTTATTATATTCTAGAATAGGTATTGGCATGCTAAGAAGGTCATCTTCATAAATGTGATCTATAACTGCTCCAGATTTTTTCCCTGTTATTAACCCATTTCCATAATCACTTATAAAATAAAAATATAGCAACCCAATGATAGTTGAATCTAAAGGTATTACTCTTAAAGCATCTTCAGATATTGCAAACTTAATTAAGTCATCATTTACATAGGTGGTATTTCCTATAGTGCCTGAGCGACTAACTAGTAAAGTATTATCAGTGACCTTGTAGATATCGAGATTCTGGGTTAAATCAATTGATAAGAATTTCTCTGGCATTGGCTCAAGAAGCATCATATCAGAAGTAGTCAAGAACCCAATACCGTTATTAATATTATCAACTAAAATGCGCTTGAAGATTCCTGGGAATAGTACTGTGGCAAATTCTGACAGTGGTTTAAACTCGATATTTTCCGATACATTAATCTCAGAATTTGGTTGATAATAATCAGCATTGAGCCTGTAAACGCCATTAAATAAATTGACTGATTTTACTTGAAATGATTCCAAAATAAAATATTCTGAGACTGATTTAGTCATAATATCACTTAGATTTTAAAAAGCTTTCAGCAACAATTGGTAACTCATCATCTACAATTCTTCCAGTAGTTTCGACAAAGGGTAAAAAGTCTAAAATGTTTGATTCAACAAATGGCTTATAGAGGGATCTATCAACGATTTCTCTCCCTTTTTCATCCTTTTTATAAATAACATTCCCCCTACGATCTTTACCTACTTTTTTGACATTTGCCATAAATATTTCATAGGGAGCCATCTGTCCACTCATGCTTTCCATTAGTTTCTCCTGATCATTCTTTCTACGGAGTATCAGTACGCTAGTTTGAGTTCCGGTACGTGGGAGGAATGTTTCAACAGGCAAATCTACGCTTGCCAATACCTGACAGTTTAGTAAAATCCAATAACGGATATATGCATACCCTGGATTACTAAGAATACTGTCCGGAAGTACTATTCCACATTTACCGGTTCCCGGTTTTAAAAGTTTAATACAACGCTCTACAAACAAAACTTCCGGCTCCATTGCATTGCGGAGGTTAGCTTCCATTTGCCAATGGCCTTCTTCAGTTTTACTCCAACTATGAGCTAAATCATATTGTTCAAGAACTTCGCTGCTGTCAATTTTAATTTTTGCTCCAAATGGGGGATTGGCCATCACAAAATCCATTGATCCGAGCTGGATTTTTTCCTGCACAGCCTTTGGCCATTGAGTAGGTTCTTTGAGTGAATTAACAGAGAAAAGTCCACCACGTCCGTCATTGTTCATGATCATATTCATTTGAGCAGCTTTCACCAGATTGCTGTTAAAATCTACACCAAAAATGTGTTTGCCTGCTTCGTGAATTTCATCAAATAATGCTTTTTCTTCCACTTCAGTTGGTTGTCTTGGATTAGCCCAAGTATTTCTATGTTTTTGTCTTAATTTTTCACTTATATAATTGAAGGCAATTACTAGAAATCCACCTGTTCCACAAGCAGGGTCGCAAATTCGATCTCCAGGATTGGGATTAAGCATCTTTACCGTCATTTTAACCACATTCCGTGGGGTAAAAAATTCACCTTTAGTTCCTTCCAAAGTCGGACCAACAATTGTTTCATACGCTACGCCTTTAACATCTACGGATGAGTGAATGAAATCGTATTTTTCAAGTTGGGCTACGATATATGAAACAGTTTCATCATTAAATAAAATCCCTTCTGCTTGTGAATCAAATAGACCCTTAAATTCCGAACGATTTTTAACTTCTTTAAACAATTTTTCAACTCGGTCTTTAACTTCTTTTCTGCCATCAGGGTCATTCCTCTCTTCAGGACTTCTTATTGCAAATCTTGGCCTGCCACCATAAGTTTCATCTTCAATTTTTGCAAACAACAATTTTAAAAACTCCCAAAAAATTTGTTCTTTACTTCCTCCTTGATTAGCATGAATATAATCGTGACAACGCTTAAAGGCATATAAGAGGTTATTACCTGTGGCTACACGAAGCCTGCGCCTGTCAGTTGTATAAACGGATGATGCATCCTCCCCCTTGCGGGGAAAATCATTAGAAGGAAAAACATCCGTTTCAAATTTTGATTTCTTCTTTTGGAAAAATAGAGTTTCAATGCCATTTGTCCAACAACCAAATTCAGCAGAAGAAATATCCACCATCCATTGTTCTAATTCTGTTGTCCCACCAGATTTATCTGTTGGATTTGATTTCGGATTCGCAATTAATATTAAGACATAAGGATCTTCCGTACTTTCTTTGACAACTACTAAGGGCGCTTTCTTAACTTTTTGTTTGTCACCTTCCCAAACTTTTATTTTAAAATCAACTCTTATTTCAGAAACAGTGTAATTATATTCTTCAACTAATGTGCGTTCGAAATTCTGACGCACTTGTTCTACTTCAGATTCCTTTACCCAGTTCCCGGTTATGTAATCAACAATTTTCCCGTCAGGAATTTCCTGCTGAGTCGAATAGTCATAGCCGGGATCTTCAGTATTAGGTTTATTATTACTCATAGGATTATAGAATTATTTTGCTATTTCCGGTTCAACTTTAAAACGAGGTTTAATAACTTGTGAATTTGAAGCATCAGAAAGGTCAGTATAGAATCCTAATTGTCTAAGCCTGTCTTTCAATGCCACGAAGTTGTTGTTCAATGATTTTGCGGTCTCATGACTGTCAGATCCTTCAGGTAATTCATTAATGTAAATACCGTACCTGTTCTTTAACCACTCGACAAAATCAACTATTGTGATAGGTTGTGTTTTAAAACCCCTGGGGTCAGCACTAACAACTGCTAATTGAACTAGGACTTCTAAAAGAAGATTCCCCAGTACATATTTTCTTTGTTTGCCTCTGCCTCCCTGCATAAACCCATCTTCACGGTTCATATTTGTCAACCCTGCCATTAATTTTTTATGTCTGGCAACAAGATTCTTCCAATTTGATTTGTCGTTGCAAAGGATCTCAACATATTTATCTATTGCAGGAATATCCATCTTCATGATTTCCTGAACGTCAGGGTTTTCTTTTAAATCTTCATCATTAATAATGTCAGCTAATTTATATCCGAAAAAACCTTCAAGATGTGGGCTTGACAAGTATCCTCCAAGCTGTTCTAAGGTAGGATTATTGTTACCTTGTATTTTTGCAAATTCACTTAATTTTGCCAGTTTATAATGTGACTTGAAATAGCTATACATCTCATTATAATGCGCATCCAAGGATTTCTTTGAGAGAATATCACATAACTTATCTTGCCCAAGAGTTAAATCAACAAAAATCCGAGGCTGAAAATCACATTTGCATAATTTTGAAAAATCAGACTCACTTTGAATGGTTTTGCAATTAGTGCATCTCAATTTTTGCTTTTCTACAAGTGAATTGATCTGACTAAAAGTCTTTAATGCAAAAAGGGCAGTATGAAAATTGAATAATATCGTCAGATAACTAAACAGTTCTCTTCTGGGAACTGATTCTTTGTAAACCAAAATTTTCAAGGTATCAAACAGAAATTGCTTCTGATGTGCTTCACATATGAATTTATACTCAGGTACCAGTCTTACATTTACTGCAGGTCTATCAACACTAAAATTGTCTAGCAGTCTTAGCAAAAACTGGGTTTCAATATCCAGGTCATTGAACTTTTCTTCATCCACTAATAGATTGTATTCACCATGCCTTTTTGTTCCCTCCAGCAGATATGCCATTAAAAAGTCACTGTCGCTGGCAATAGCAGTTCCTTTAAACACATTATATAGGAAAATACTTACATCTCTGTCCTGACTTCTTATTCTTGGATCCAAGAGTTTTATCGTGCTTAAGTGTAGAGGTTTTAAATTTGAAATTCTAGCCTGACCCACTCTTCCCCGACCCTCAATAACGGTTGTTGCAAAATCAGAAATGATCCAGTTTTGCATCAACCTTTCTCGTATTGAATCATCAACTCCTTCAAAATTTGCCTTATCTTCCTTAATAATTTCAACAAGGCTGGATGGGTAAAGTGTATCTTTATTGGTAGAGGTAATGACTTTGCCCTTAGTATGAAGCAGCACCAAAAGCCTTACAACAGCTTGTTCAAAGTTTATATTATTTGCATCGAAAGGCATCGCAGGGAAAAACCTGAATGATTTTTGTTTTCTATCAAGGGCCATGGTTTGATTTAAATTTTGGTTAATACAAGCTTGCCTACAACTGATTTTTCAAAAGAAAATAGGTTAGTATCATCTTCAGTAAGAAATACCTTCATAGATCGTTTTGCCAATATTCTTCGTTTAAACATTTCTAGATTTAAAAAGAATGTCTGAATTTCTATAGATGTCGGCACATAACCTTCTTTAATGCGCATCAAAATCTCAAACAAATCAATGTTTATCTCAAGAGAGGCGGATTTATCCACATGCCTGAATACAATATGATCCGGGAAAAACTCTATGTGGCGAGTCTGGTTACCTACTTCAGGTTGAACTACTTCAAAGTCGGCAGCCTTAAAACCGTAAAATGCTTTTGTTTGTATCTTCTTTGAACTGTTACTACTTATACATACATTCTCTCTGCCAATAATTTCATTATAAATCTTTTCGGACTTACTTATTGCAAGAACTATGTCATTTCTTAGTTCGTACGAGTCATCCTGACCAGTTTTAAGAAATTCAACAAATCTTTTAAAGTATTTATAGGGTAAAAAGGAGTAATGATTGACATCATATTGTTCTTGTAAAAAAGAGTCGTTGCCTTCAAAAAAGACTTTACGTTTGATTGAATTGAGGTACATCTCAGCATTGTCCCTTCTTACCAGATCTTCATCGCTGGTTCCTTGGGGTTTCCCATTGAAATACTCCTGAAGATAATCCAAGTCAAGTTTCGATGTAAAATTGTTTTTATGAAATATCTGATTTACAGATTCTGATTTAGGATTAAGGAAATATAAGTGGTTTTCTGTTTTTGGCAAGGGCATATCAGCCACATCAATCTTTGCAGCAATTCTGACTATCCTGTCTTCTTCTACCGCATTAAAAATGTTATTATAATAGAGCCTTTCTAGAAGATTCTTTCCGTTATCTATATCCTTTTGTAACTGTTTACAAGTGTATTTATTGAACAAGACGAATGATATCAGTGATCTGATATCTCGCATTGTAATATGTTTTTCTTTTTTGAGATAAAGGGCAAGAATAATTTCCTTAAACCTTTTTCTGACAACTGGCCCTAAGTCATTATCATTAAATGTATCAATATTCCTTTTTACATAACACTTTTCTGCATATTCACAGTTCCCTGGCTCACATGGGTGCCAAAATCCTTTTAAATTGTTTTTATCTAATATTATATCAAGAAGTTTGTCAAGAATAGATCCTTCATCATCAATTTCAACAATGGACCGATTGTTGAGATTAATAAAGGCAAGAATTTCAGGTAGTTTATAATTATTAAATTCCAGGTAATGATGTACCATTTTCCCCAACCAGACATATTCTCTTTTTTTCAAAATAAAGTCCCGGAGTTTCCCTTCATTAATAGCAATTATTTTAACAAAATTTCCGTTGGGCTCTGTGGTGCCTTCGAAAGGTCTGAAAAATGTTTTTAAAAGTTCATCATTCTTCTTCCCGTCGTAATCCTGACTTCCATCATAAAGTGTTTCAAAATCAAATCCGGTATATTCAAATTTGCTTCCATTATCTGTTTCCTGGCTGAATTTTGCACCATCTCGTTTTGCTTCTCCTTCAATTAACTGGATAAAAGCTGTTTTGCCATCACCGGCATTACCTGTCAAAACCACAAGTTTCTTTTTACCGTTTAAAACATCTTGCTTTAAAGCAGTATCAAGTTTTGTTTGAATATAGGTTTTCTCGTCCAGCCCTCTTGTTAAACCGGTGCTTAGTAAACTTTGAGAGTATATTTTAAGGAAGTCTTCGAGATTTGGATTGTAGTTTTTCATTATTGAAATAATTGATCTATAATTATAGGGATGATGACTTTTTAACAATCTTACTTTTCAAATGCCCATATTTGTCATAATTATAACGATTTAGCCATTTTTCAGTTGGGATCAATTTATTGTCTTTGATTGTTGCATAGCCCAATCTGATTGATACAAATGCAACATATTTCCCGTAATTCTCAGGCTTAATATTTGCAATAGCCTTTAAATCCTTGCCAATTAAAACTGAATACTGTTCCTGTCTTTTGGCAGTAAAGGGGAACCCCTGTTTTATCCATTCAGTTCTTGAAAAAGGATTGTTGACCTTATTAATAATACCGATTGCTTCAATATTTTTTTTCACCGTGGCTTTGAAAATTCTGCGTTTATGCGATATAAAATATAATCAATTTCCTGAGGTTTAAGATTAAATGATTGTCGTAAGTTCTTATTTACTGTATCATTAAATTTATGATAGTTCTCGGCATTTCTGGTCATTGAAATTTCCTGGTTAGAAAAAAATGAAATTGCATTATTCAAAAATGGCAGCCATACGTTAAAATGATCTGGGTCTTTAAGATATAATATCATCGTTGGCAGACCGACACCAGCTCCGGGTACTTGGTTTTCGGACCAGAATTGTGATAAAACATGATAATTATCTACTTTTTCTGTCCAAAGCCGTTTTATCCAAAAATTACACGATTCAAGGGAATTTATTATCATCTTTCTGTTCTGTCCGATGAAAGAAAGCTGAAATCGTGTAAGTGTTTCCTTGTCCCTAAGCTTTGTAGTGTTACGATCAGGCGGTACAATTTCCGTATTGCATAAGTTAAGAAAATATACCAGATCAGAGGTATCGAAAGATCCGACCTTATTTTCAAGTAATGTTTTGGCACTTTTTTCTGCAGATACCCGTGCTATAATAAATTCCGGTTTTGTTGAAATACCTTCCCGGATTTTCATTATCAGGTTGATCCATGTATGGTTATCTGGTGCCATCGATTCATAATATACTTTTTGGCTCTACAAGATAGTGAATTTAAACCGTGACGACAAAAGGTTTCATCCGTTATAACCATCGGTGTTAACATCTTAAATCCATATTCATTAAAAAATTAATATCAAAATCGAGAACTTTTCATCTGCTCAGCTCTAAAAGGGGTACATAAATAATATTTTGCTATGAAAATGACTGAGATTTTAAAACCGAAATCAGAAAGCGAAATCTGGGATGGCATGACCAGACTATCCACAAATTTATTGCTATTTACCTCTGCCAGAGCTGGATTTATGCCAGGTGTCAAAAAAGCACTGGAACAAGGGGCGGATATTGATTACCTTATTGATTTCTGTGGAAAAACTGCCCTGGCAGCTGCCTCTGAAGAAGGGCAATTTAACGTAGTTAGATACCTGCTTGACAAGAATGCATCTGTTTGTGATATTTCTTTAATAGGAGCATTTGAAAGAATGGATTTGTTTACAATGATGCTGGAAAGGGTAAATATTAAAGAATGTGACGACCTACGTTTAGCATTGGAAGTTGCAGAAGGTGAAGACAAATATGAGATTGCCTATTTAATCAGGGAAAGAATCAATCGGGGGTAGTTTCACTTTTTCAAATAGTGAAACAAAACAAATGTAGTTAATGTGTTGTATTATAATATTATATAAACATAATTAAAGATTTTTAAATAGGATTTATTTCATTCATAATTTTACGTAAACAAAATTGAAACATATAGTCCTTGCCGTAAACTTTGGATTAGGTCTGGTTTTTGTGATTTGCGGCATGTGCCTGACAGCGCAGGGAAGGTTATTCACTTAGAGTCTCGAATGAAATAACAAAAGAACCGGTAAGAAGCGAAATCGTATTTGCGACTGGCAATGGTTTTTAAAAAATTCTTATGATATACCACTCAATTTCATCCAAATTCTCCTATAATCTTGGCCAGAAAGTCTTGCTCCTATAGGTCTTACCGTGTTCCAGGTTTCGACAGTTTGATTACCAAGCCAATCAGAAACCGAGTTCGAAGGCTGATTGAAAATCTCACCACCTATTGAAGCACTATATAATTGACCCAAACGATTCGCAATACTTCTTGGTACATTGTTTTTCCGCATTAATACACCTTCATCAGTATTGACGCCATAGTGCAAATAAGCAGGCAGGTTTGCCATTCGTTTCTTTTCAATATCATTCAAACTATCCCAATCCACGCCACTAGTTGGCATCTTCTGTAAAGCAGCAAGACCCCACGTTGCTGCATTAGCCACTACCTTATATAAAGCTTTGGTTGCTTTTTGTATAGCAATATTTGGTTCATCTTTTGGATATATTCTCATAGAAATGGTCGCAAGGTCATGGCCATTAACCCAGTCAATCACCAACCTTGCTATACTCGATCGGTCTAATGGTTGCCCTCCTTGATTTAACTCATCGATAGATTTTCTGATTTCATAAGTGCTCAACATTATGCCGATAAGCTTTTGCATACTCTGATTTTGTTCTGAAAATAACTGATTCTTATTCCAGTCTTGTGGTGTTAAACCGGAAGTTGCCAATCGACCAATCATTTGCCTTACAGATACGGTAGAAAATCCCGTATCGTCTGACTTTTTTGCATCTGCAAGAGTTAATGTACTTGCATACTGCCGAATACGATCTCTTAAAAAGTTTTTCTTATTTTGTGGCAACTGCCTGTATCCAAAAGTTCCCTGAAGTTTCTGTTCAAGCTGAGCCAAAAAAGCTTCTTGTTGCTGTGTTTGTTTTCTTAAATGTGAAATAAATTGCAGAATAGCTGACCATCTTTCATCTATGAAAAGCCAACGTTCAAAATCAAATTCGGCATGCCGCAAGGCATTATCTATGGCATTTACCAGCTGAGAATGCAATTCATCCGAGGCTTTCCTGACATATTGACCAGCAACCAACAAATCCTGATCATTTCTCACAGCCATTCCAACCCATCCCATGTTATCCTGTCCAGCGCGACCAACTCTTCCTGCCAGGTTCCAAAAATCTCGAACGGGCATAGGGCCTCTGAAGGGATAATTATAGGCTCCGATAATTACAGCCGATACAGGAAAATTTATTCCCTGAGCGATAGTCGTAGTAGCTACCAATGCCTGAAGTTTTTCATTAGACATCAGGTCTTCAATTAAAAATCGTATTTCGTCAGGTAGAGCTGAGCTATGTACAGCAATCCTGCGATTTAAAAATCTGGCTAATGGAAAATCTGATCCCAATTCACTTTGTACCAACCGGATTAAAAGATCAATATCCTCATCGGTATTAAAGTTGGCTGAGGTTTTTTCATACAGGTGTTCCGCAATAGTAAATGTTTCTGCTGGATCAGCAGCCAATATAATAATAGGTGCATCTAAGTTTAGAATTTCTCCGGAAACACATGACGTAATACGGATCTTCGAATTACTCACTTCAGACTTGGTTTGTTCAGTATCTACAAAATGTGCAAGCGGTATAGTTTCTCCTATTTCATATGTTCCCTTTTCAGTATGAAGTGTTCTTAGGAGCAGGTCATAGGTTTTACCTCTACCACTTACCTCTATAGCTCCAACTACACGTTCATTTGGTTGCCACCAATCCAATTCTAGATTGATGACATTTCCTCTGTCTCCAGCCAGCCAGTCAACTACTTCATTAGAGTTGGAAATGTCCGGGGTCATTAAGAGGAAATTGGCTTCCTCACAGTCGTTTTTAATTGTAGATAGCAGAAATTCCAACCTAAGTCCTCTAGATTCTTCTTCAATATTGTGAGCTTCATCAACCACAGTGAGCACCAATGGTCGTTCAGCGGTTGTGCCCAGGCCTTGACGCACCACCAAATTCATTTTTTCATAAGTAGTAACCAGGATATCAAAACCCGTCCTATTGCCTTTTTCTTCCACCAAATACTGCTCAAATCCATCGAGTTCAATAGCTCCGCTGGCTTTTTCTACTTTGATCCCGATTGATCCTAAATCCTTGTTAAGTTGAATAAAAATCTGATTTACCAATGTCTTTGTAGGTACAACATAGGCCACCCAGCCACCTTGCTGTTTGAATTGATTCAAGGCTTGAAGTATTCGATATTCAGCAATCATAGTTTTACCACTGGATGTAGGAAGATTGACCAAGATCGCTCTATGGGCAGGATTCAATAGCTGCCCTTCGATAATTGATTCCCGTTGCGGGTATAATAATTCGAATACTCCTTTTTCGTCTTGCCTGGTAATAAATTGATTAAAACGGGTAACCCAATTATTCACCCCTCTAGTGGTGTACCAAATCGTATTGCGAACCATTTTAATGGCAAGTGCTTCAAAAAACTGGTACAATAACCCGAGGCTGATATTTCCCGATTTTTGGGCAAATTCATGGGAAATATTCAGGTGATAATGTAGTTGAGTTTCAGGCTCAAGAGGTCTGCCTTCTATCAGGTATTGGCCAAGTATTTCAATACTCTTTGCGAGATGGTATAAGGATACGAGCTCTGCCGCACCGTACGGACGACTCTCTTCGTTTACCTTATTGAGAAAATTGCTTTCAAAATCATTCTGTTCTCCTCTTAACTGATTGATGAGCTGAACGGCTTGATCAATTCCCCTCCAGGAGTCTTTTTTGACCAGGCTGACAAGCGCTTTAAAGCAAAGTGTAAAGATTCTTCTGTTCCAGTCATCATCGACTTCAAGTTGATCAATAATTTCACTATTGCCTTTCAGAAATTGCTTTACAAAATGCCAATGTTCCCCTAAATAACCGAATACAATGATTTTATACTGATCATAGATGAAGTATTCACTCCTGGTGTCTACAGGAAGCTGTACGGCTATATCGAAATATGTTGAACAGAGCGCTTTAAATTCTTGTGTATCGCGTCTCTCCCATAACTCAATAATCTTTAATTCGCATAGTTCTTTTGCTTTTTCAAGGCGCTGTATATCGTCCGCAGTAAGTTCAACTGAATTAAATCTTTTACCCAGCTTTCCTTTTTGAATGAGCATACCTATCCCGATCAGCATATCAGGGTATGCCTGTTCGAGAAAATCATATTTTACCTGAATACTCATTACTAGCTTTCATTTATTATGCTTAGCCATTCTTCCTTTCGAATGGTAACATATATAGCCAAAAGCTTTATTCCTTTAGGCTCCAAAACCTGATCTCTTAGCCGATTATAACTCACGGATATATCTCTTTCATCCGGATAAACATCCCGTACCAAAACTCCAATCAGCTGGTAATCACAGGTATTTAAATAGTAAGCTCTTTCGCTTGCTTCGAAATCCCTTCTGAATGGATGTTCTTTTGGATAATGTCTCATTTTATTTTTAAGGTAAGAAATCAAAATAAGACGTTTACTCCTGTCGTTGTATAAATCTCTTAATTGTTTCTCTATCCCGTCAGCGCTGGTCATCACTTGTGGTGGCCGGGTTGCTGTTTCTGAAGAAGTCTTTACCTCTCCAAACAAGAATAGCACCTGGCCATCCACTTCAATGAATCCTACTAAATCAGCCCCGGTTTTATTTCCCTTTGGATTTCGAGCATCTCTACTTTCGTTCCAATGAAAACGACATGAAAATTTTTGTTCTAAAATTATTTCGGCATAGGCTTCTCCGACACGGAATTGCTGTGTTGCAACTTCCTGGTTTTCTAATGCTTGAATATCAGCCAATAACTCATCACTGGCTACAAAACCCGTCTCGTCTCTCAACGCTATTAATCTGGCCAGAGAGTCCTGCCACTCTTCGCGATCAATTAGATTGTCTTTTACCAATCCTTTCAAGTGCCCAGAACATTCCTGGTAATCAAGCACAATACCTTCGTAACTTCTTTTTGCCGTATCGGTATGTTTGTAAACAACATTCATTTTAACGTTGCCCTATTTAATTTGTTCTTCCTAAACATAAATTGCATGTGCAAGAGTTTTTACATTCATTTTGACAAGTAGTGAAGAAGTTTTTTAACATTATCTACTTCCAGTAATTCCTGATTAAATGTTAATCAAATATTTGGCTATAATTTAATCTCTATTTATCAAATTAGCAATCTTGCGATAAATATAATGCAAATAAAAGTTACTGCAAAAGCATGTGTTTTGTAGCGCAGGGATAGTTGCAGGGATGGTTGCAGGGATAGGCTGCAAAACCCTTACTTGCAGGCTAGGAGGCATGATGTAAGTGTATTTTGCCTTAAACCTAACTAAATAACAGATCCTATAATATCTTCCATGCTAACTTATCTCGCAGATAATTAGTATATTAGCTTCTGATAAATGATATATTTTACAATGGCACATTCAATTTTAAAACCACTAACAGACGACGAACTAAAGATCAGGGTGGGTGAATTTATGAACTCATTCATTACCCTTAACAAGAAAAATCAAGCATCGCTTAATGAACTGAAAGAGAGTTATCATAATGCGGATCTTATGCTTTATCATATTTTGAAGGGCAGTAATGGCATTGTTGACAGCACAAGACTTCTGGATATACTCCTGACACTTGTGATAAATTACATGCTAGAAAATGATATGACAGATGGCCGAATAAGATCCATCAGTGAACCGGATAAGAGGTTTATCTGCTTTCTGGGAATTCTTCTGACAAAATATATCGAAGGCCAGCAGGGACCAAAAAAGGAAGAGTGGATTAATAAAGTCATTGATGCAGCTATCCGCAAAAAATGGTATGAGTAAAATTTGCTTCAACAGATGTCAGAATAGAATGAAAAATATTTTTAATAAATCAGACCCTGCAGCCAGTCCGAGCATATAATAATAAAAATTATTATGGAAAATGTATTTGCTATCATGGAAGAAAGGCTGGCTGGGATTGAGGAGTTGTTAAATACTGTACTTGCCAAACTTGATGGTCTGGAACGACCTGATGAGGAAGTAATCGGAGATCTTGATGATTGTGCCAGATGGATAAAAAAATCCACGTCAACAGTTTATAAATATGTCTCGAATAAGCAGATCCCTCATATAAAGAATGGTAAGAGAGTCCTGTTTAACAAGAAGGAGATTTTTACCTGGCTTAATTCTGGGGCCAGAGGTACGCTCTCTGACATCAGGGCTGAAATCGATCAGGATCTGCACGATCTGGTTAAAACCAGGAAGAGAGCATAGCTGTAATTTCAGTTACTTTTTCATTATACATATGGCTCTTTTTATCCCGGAATCTGGCTGATAAGCTTAATAATTGATATTCTTTTGCCTATCATCTTGATTTCAGGATGCTTATCTATTTTTAAGGAGGATAAGCCGGGCATTTCACCATCAGGAGTCCCGTTTCTTGTCTCCATTCTTTATCGTCTTTCGGTTACTCTTTCGAGGATTCCGGTCACCTGTTGAGAAGAGCTACACTCAGAGCAGGGTTTTTTGAAAGACGGATGGTCCCTACCGGATTCTTTGTTATGAATGACTAATTTTCAATGAGGGCATTTCTTAGCATTTCTATATAGCAACCAGCCAACCCCCGGTTTCTCTGCATTATTAACATAATGTAACGGGTCCTGTACTGTAGCAATACTATATTATATTTTCGACAGTTTCCACTCTACCTACTCCTTAATCCCTTTGGGGTTTATCATAATCAAAGAACCTCCAGGCATTTTAATCCAGGTTTTTCCTAACCTGAAGTCCTGGTCTTAAAAAAAACAGACCCACCGGAAAAGGGAAAGCAATCCAATGGGTCTTAAAAAATCTTTATTTAAACTTTCACCTTTTAGTATATATCTGCGTGACAGAAAGATAATTTTGACAAAAATCAATAAAATGAGCTTGAGGCAGATCATGACATATGAATTGCCATCTAGATTCCGGTAAAGGAAACAACTCATTCTTCTTAGTGGATTTGTAATACAATTAGCCTATTTAATCTCCAAAAATAGTTTTTCAGTCAAATATTTTAATTTATTATATTGTTTTTAATAGGTTAATTTAAAAATATCTCTATCTTTGCAGAGTAAATTTTAATCATTATGGAGCAGAAAACATATCTCGCATTAATCAAACACATCACGAATGCACTTCAAAGAATTCATTCTGATTATAAAAAGACTGGCGTTATAGAAAGCTTAAAGTTCTACGATGGACAAAATATACTTACATATGGATACCTCCGTAAGCTAATTGAAATGGGTGTTCTAACAAATATTGGAAATAGTAAGAAGACCTCACGATATCAATGGACAGGCGGCGATAATCCAGATTATGAGGAGTTGGCAATAAGTGTAATTGACCATAAACTTCAAAAATCTGAAATGCCTGAGAAGAGTAATAAAATAAACCTTATCAGTGAAAAAGCACGAATTGATGCTATTATAAGCATCACCCTCAGGCTTCAAAAATTAGGTCTCTCCGAGAAGGAGATTAAAGAGGAGGTGCCTAAACTTCTGAACGCATTTTCAAATTAAATAAAGTGGTCTTTTTATAATCAAGCGAATTTTTATGCCCAGAAGTGAAATATATTAAAATCAAATAAAACCAATTACAAAATTAAAAAACAGAAGCTATGGAAAATACAAAATTTACAGAAGAATTAAACCTAAAGGCTGAAACAGATGGCTTTACAAGGTTGTGCAGTGAACTAATGAAGCCCGAGTCTACGTTTTGCTTGCATGTGGAGTTTAGGAAATCATTCATTCGTCAATTCAATTTTGAATCTATGATTGCCTGTGATTTAATCCCATGCATAGATATTGTTCACGATTACGGATTTATAAGGTTTACTCCTATATACCGCAACGGATTCACCAATTATGTCTGCTTTTCAGATTGCTGGGACAGTAGCGGATTTTATGAAACATGCTGGATCCTATATTGCGAAGCTCTTGAAATTATTAACAAAGCCAAAATTAAATTAGAAATCGCCCCTTCTCTCCTTTTAAGCGGGCATTTTGATCACGTATAAACAATTTAATCTACAATACAATGAAAAATAATAAAGAGAAAAACACAGCTATATCAGGTCTTCAGGCACTTGATACAATGGAAGAATTTATGAGTCATGCTGAAAACTTAGAATTAACAGTAATGGCAGCAGAATGGTTGGGAATGAACTTCTCGATTTCAATTATTAACAAAAAAGAAAGGACACCAGAGGAAACAATGTTGTTGATGGATGATTTACTCAATCATACGATCGGAGAACATAAAAACAAGGGACTTAGAAATAATATTCCAATTATTTATGAGTCTACCACTTACGATTATTGGGGAATGACGTGCCTACATTCATCAATATCAAGAGCGAAAAGACTTGCTGAAAAAATATTAGAAGCTACAAGTCCCAAATAATTATTGTCCAGGCCGTAGTAAAAAGGAGTAAACAATCCTTTGACTTTCTCGGTCAGGATTTTTCACAAATCAGCAAAAAATAAAATTATGTATACGTATTTAGGAGATAAAAATAAACCTGACCAGGTCAGCATAATTTCACAGGATGAGATCATCAGAAGAATTACCGGAGATGAGGAACTAAAAACTGAAGTTTCAGAAATCCGTCGCCTTACAAAAAGGTATGAGCAATCAAACGATCTTGCAGATCGAGATGAGAAAGAAGCATTAAAGACAAAATTACCGGCATTTGTACCAGCCGGGGAATTTTCTCGCCGCAAAACACACTCACTCACGAAATACTGGGGTAGAATTGTAATGGATATTGATCATATTAAAGATCCGGAACGTCTCAGGGCTATGATTAAATCAAACCATGAACCATCTGTGATTATGGCATTTCTGTCCCCATCAGGAACAGGACTCAAAGTGATTCACCAGCTTGAGTACCCTGATTTAAAATCCATAGAGGAAACCGTAGATTTTCATAAACAAGCATTCGTTACATTGATCAACCTGTATAAGAGCAAATACAAGGTCACAGAAATAGATCTGTCGGGGTCAGATTTATGCCGGTTATGTTATTACTCGTTTGATGATAAAGCATATTATAATCCTGATGCAAAAGGCTGGTCTTTTGCCTATAATCGGAAAAGTATTTCTACGGAGCCAAACCTGAATTCCAGAATTGAGGGTTATTATCTCCGGTTTAATAATGACGATGAGCGTTCAAGTTATAGGGTGGTCCAGAATATTATACAGTGGTGTGTCTCCGAGAATATATCTCTTCTGGAACACTATAACGACTGGATAAAGGTGATGTTTGTACTGAAGAACTCCTTTAGCGATTCCAATACCGGTTTAGAATTATTCCTGCAGTTAAGTTCAACTTCTTCAAAATTCAGGCAGGAAGAATGCATAAAGAAATGGCAGGGAACCACTGTTTTGGCCAGTAGTAATAAAGCAACTCTGGGAACTTTGATTTATATGGCCAGGCAAAATGGCTGGCGACCTCCAAAAAATCTTTATGTTGGCCCTAACTCAAAACTCAATTCACTTATTACGGCAATGGAGGAAAGTAATATCAGGCTTAAGTACAATGAGCTCACACATCAATTGTATTATTCCGAGTCCGCGGACTCGGAAGCTTGGGCCCTTGGTGATGATTACATGGCAGGCAAGATAAGTCTGGCCGTGCTGGGAAGTGCATTAAAGAAAGATGACCTTTTTTATTTCATTAACTATATCCCTCCCAAATACAATCCAGTTAAAGATTTCTTAAGTTCTTTACCAATCTGGGACGGACAGGATCGTTTCCCAGATCTGGTCAATACGCTAACCCTTAAGACCAGAAATGATGATAATATGGTAAAAACTCTGTTAAGGAAGTGGCTCATAGGAGTAATAAATGGCTTACATAACCGTCCTGAGAACTACGAGAATCAGGCAATATCACCAAATGAGAACCTGTTAATAATAATTGGCATGCAGGGAATTGGTAAAACCAGGTGGATGAGAAAGCTTGTTCCTGAAAAGTGGTATAATACCTTGTTTGCAGAAAAGTTAAGTTTCGATTTCTCAAACAAAGATGACGAATTGCTCACTTGTGAAAAGGCAATTATTGCTATGGATGAACTATCTCCTATTCTTCATGACAAAGCTTCGAATGAGCAACTTAAGGGATTTCTGAGCCAGAAAACATTTAATACCAGAGTCGCTTATGGCAGATTCAACTCTGTATTTTATAAAATTGCTTCCTTTATCGGGACCTCTAATCAAAGTGAAATTATAACTGATCCCACTGGCTCCAGGCGGTTCTGGCCTATTGAGATCGTTGCTGCAAATTATTGTCATTCAATCGATATGGAACAGCTCTGGGCACAGACCTACAAACTCTGGAAGGATGGAGAAAAACACTGGTTATCGGCCGAAGAGCAGGCAGAGCTAAGCCTGTATAACGTACGGTTTACCAAAATACATCCGTACGAAGAGTATATTAACCGGTTCATAACCAGAGGAAAAGATTGTTATACAGCTACCGAAATATGTGAATTCATAAATTCGGAGCTGGATAACAATGCTGTTAATGCAAGACAGCTGGGTGTTTATTTGAAAAAAGCCGGGTATGAGTCCGAATTAAAATGGAGAGAAAATAAAGCTGCCCGTCTCTATTCAAATATCCTACTGTTGCCGAAATCGACAAAAAAGGAATTTGAGGAGCTGAAGGAGAAAACCCGCATTACAGTCAAGAAGCTTCGGAAAAAGGACCTGGAAGAGCTGGATGATGAGGAAGGTCAAAGGTCTGCTGAGCTTTATCAGGTATAACATCATTACAGTATTTGCTGAAGTATATAATTTATGATAATAATGATCATGCGGTCAGATAAAAAATCAGTGTTTTTAAAATAGCGTTGTAATATTGTTATAGAACATATAAAATAAGGATTTGCGATGTTTATTGATGGTTGTAAGAGGATGTAAGGATGTAATTTTTTTTGTGTTTACTTTTTCGTGTGATTTTCTTTATACATGTTTTGGAAAGCCTGCCTGAACCAGATTTCGGCAGGCTTCCTTTTTGGTACATCAAAAAATCATGCAGAGCTATTCTGAGGCGTTCAGGGCAAGCATATTTATCATGATGATAATTTATCTTTCCTATGTCCGAAAGTGCTTCCAAGGGCCTCAGAATGCTGGTCTGAGGCATTAAAAAAGTCCGCAGGATCATGACGGACTTTCAGGTATTACAAAAGTCATTTACTCAGTTGACTTTTTTCTGATCGGCGGTGTGGGTAACTCCTTTTGCAGCTCAGCAAGTTCCTTCTTAAGCTCGGCGATCTTTTTCTCAACGGCATCTCCTACCGGCAGCCCTATCGCTTTCATTGATTCGACAGTTCTTTCCACCTTACGTAATTCGGCCTTCTTGCCATTAAGCTCACGCTTCATCTGAGACACTACACCCCGGTTTACAATCGTTAATACTCTCTGAATAGTCTCGGTGTCCGGTTTGGATGAAGTCCATTCCTCAATTGTTTTAAACATTTTTGCTTTCATAATGTGTTTATTTAGTTTAACATAAACCAGCTGCCAAAATTCAGCCCCGGTTACAGATCATATAATTTTTCAGCCCATTCCTTCTTTGTGCTGAAGTCAAATGAGGCCAGATAGCTTTCAGTGGTACGTATATCTGAATGACCAAGACTCTCGGAAATGAATTCGAGTGATGCCCCGTTTCTTTTCATAACAGTTGCAAAGCTGTGCCTGGCTGTGTAGGTTGTGACAGGTTTGTTGATCCCTGCTTTTTCTGCTATCGCTTTCATGCCCGCATTTATATCAGAATAAAAGTCATGAATCCGGCCATGCATCTGTTCGGGACTCAAACCTGGTTTAAGAATTTTAAATACATAGTTGTAAGGCCTTGAAGGATCATTCCCCCATTTCTTAATGATTTGCTTTACAGGCGCAGTCAATGGAACCACAACAGGCCTCTGCTGTTTCCTGGTAGAGCTTGTTTTTGAACGGATGAAAGTAATTGTCTCTGTATCTATATCCTTAAATTTCAGGTTGGCAATGTCCTTTGTGTTTATGCCGTTGCACAGGTAGCTGAACAACCACATATCCCTGGCCCATTCTTCCGTGGTACCTGGCTCAGGTTTATATTCCCTGATTCGTCTGATCTCGTCCTTGTCAAGTGCCTTTTTGACATTCCTGCATGTAGGTATTTCATACTTACCTTTTCCAAAGGGATATTGATCTCTTGTTACTATCCCGTCTTTTATAGCCTTATTAAATACGGCACGGAGACATCTCAGATACATGCCGATAGTTGATGGGCTGTTATTCCGTGACATATGTCTTTCATATGACTGAAGCCATTCAACGGTAAGATCATTAAATGTGAAATTCTGTCTCCTGTTAAATGCCTTAAACGAATTCAGACTGCACTCCGCCATACCTTTTGAACTGATCCTCGCAGTATCCTTTGCCCTGTCTATCTCAGCCTGAAGGTATCTGTAAACATTATTCTGATCTGATCTCGGTCTGAAAAGCCGGGCTTCAAACTGAGTAAATGAGAAGGGATCAAGGCTGTTAATTATATCACTGGCCTTGCCTTCAATATCGAGCAGCTTAATTCTCAGCTCATGAAGGTCACCTCTTGCCTGACCGCTGAAAATTCTTACGAATTCTTCTTCATGTGCAGAGTAAGGAAGCGTGTAGTATTTCGGCCTCCTGTTATAAATTATTCTTAGTTGGACTGGCCTCCTGCCATCAATTTTGCTTTTCCTGCTGCTGTGAGCAAGAACGATCTTTGCCGTTGCCTTATACCTGTTGATCATACAATATACCTCTCCCATAATTTTATTATTGTATGAAGCACCAGGGCCGCGGTTGTCGTTTTCCGAAAATATTTTTTCAGATGATAAACAAAAGGACAAACATTTCCGGTGAATAACGGCAAAAGCCGGAAAAGTATCGGAACCGATAGCCATTGATTACCAACCATATGGAGAATAATGGTTAGTTCTGGCAGATAATGACTACCGTAAAAATATTACTCATAATCAGGGGGTCGCTGGTTCGATCCCAGCTGGGCCCACAACCAGGCAGCCGATTCCGGCTGCCTTTTTCATTTCTGCATGGAACAGAGCCTGCGAAGCAGACCGGGTTTGGGTGCAAATGC
>Ga0209408_1000517_pt1 | contig 28844 bp, 20 predicted proteins | sample AD_UKC107_MetaG_FD_184422 | JGI IMG/M metagenome (GOLD analysis project Ga0209408, IMG submission 184422) | Active sludge microbial communities of municipal wastewater-treating anaerobic digesters from Hong Kong - AD_UKC107_MetaG (SPAdes)... | ecosystem: Engineered > Bioreactor > Anaerobic >... | reverse complement strand
TTGCTCAAGCGTCTTGTGATCTGTCGGTTTGACCGGGTGATCGCTTCCCGATCAACCAGCATTCCAAGGCGATCTTCAAACGAGTATTTGATAATGTCCTTCATTTTCATCTGCTCTTCAAGACAGGTTGCCATGGCATACAGCTTAAGGCCTCTGAGTTGATCGATTAGAGGATGTATCAGCATGCCCACGCCGGAGCGTAGTTTACAGTCTCGCCGGTTGAAACTTTACAATCTCGCCGGTCCAAAGTTTACAGATTCACCGGTCGAAAGTTTACAGTACCCCATCTACCAGTTCATTGCGTAGCCCGAATTCCATCAGTCAATAAATAGACAGCGACGAAGCAGTTCAACCGTTATCATCTCCAGAAAACTGGAGGTGAAAATGGCAAACAGGAGAACTTCGTTGAGACGAATCAGGAGATTGATCAAAGCCCTTGAGGATGGAGTGAGAGGCTCTCGTAACCTCTCTCAGTATTGCGGATTGTCGCACACTCACGTAATCACGATTCTGAAGAGAATCGAGCAGAATTCGTTCAACCTGAAAGAGTTGAAAATGCTTGACGATGATGCACTTTCGTCAATTGTGTTTCCACCGGATCCCTCGCCAATCAGCAGCAAACCCCTGCCAGATTTTGAGAAGATCCACGATCTCCTCACCCAGCGAAAGAAGACCGGTATTACTCGGACCCTGCTCTGGCAGGAGTACCGCGAGGACCATCCTGACGGTTACGGTCTCACTCAGTTCAACGAGTATTACCGCAGATGGGTAAAGCAGCAGAAGAAACCCAGTCCTCCCATCGACCGTGTTCCCGGCGAGAGGTTGTATGTGGACTTTTCCGGGCTGAAGATGCACTATGTGATTCGTGATACCGGAGAAAAGATCAACTGCGAGATTTATGTCTCCGCAATGGGAGACTCCGGAAAGATTTACTGTGAAGCCTCCCACACCCAGTCCATTCCCGATTGGCTTAAGGTCACTGAGAATGCTTTCATTTACTACGGGGGAGTATCTGCTCTGATTACCCCGTGTCAACGGACACCCAGTTTCCCGCAGTTGGGGGACATCCACTTTCCCGCACGTGACAAAGAGTCCCCATTCCATTGAGACATGCGTCGTCCTTTCTATTCTGCCTTCGGGATTTTCTCTTCGATCTGCCTGAGACGGAAGGATCTTCCGTCGATGTTCACCACATTGCAGTGATGCAGTAATCTGTCTAGGAGGGCGGTTGCCAGCACCTCATCACCTGCGAGCATGTCTGGCCATTCCCTTATGCTCTTGTTCGAGGTGATGATAGTGCTGCCCTTTTCATAGCGGTAGCTGATCACCTTGAACAGCAGATGAGCGTCCTCCCGGGTCATGGCCTGGAACCCCAGTTCATCAATGATCAGAACGGAGGATCTCATGTACTTCTTGCGCTGATTCCTGCTGCGGTGGGAGTGCCCGTTGTCTCTCCTCAGCCTGTCTATAAGCTCATCTGCTGTCATGTAGCTTACAGAGAATCCGTTCTGAATGGCCCTGACTCCCAAACCGGCAGCAAGGTGGGTTTTGCCTACTCCGGGAGGGCCGAGGAACAGGACATTCTCCCTGTTCCTGGCAAATTCACAGGTGGAGAGCAGTTCCATTCTTCTCTTTTCGATCCCTCGCTGGAATGTAAAGTCGAATTCCTCGATGGTCTTTCCAGTGGGTAATCCGGAGAGCCGGAGATTCGTTCTTACACGACGCTCCTCCCTGGAATCATGCTCCCGTGTAAGAACGAGCTCGAGGAAGTCCCGGTGGGACATATCCTCTCTGATTCCCCGTTCGATCAGCTCAGGGATTATCTCTGGTACGAATTCGAATCCGGTGTTTGCGAGCAGAGACCGGGTATGATCGAGATCTGTTCTTGCAGTTTTCATGACAACACGCTCACCAGATGGCTGTACTCATCAATAGCCCTGGCAGGAGCCTCATACTCCCAGCTCCTGGGCAGTACGATCTCACGGGCCAGTTTACCCAGGGGAGTGGGCTGAATGATCCTGTCATCACCCTCAAAATCCTCCAGAGTACGATCCAGCAGCAGCCTGCATTCAGTTCGTCTGGGATAGGTGCGAATCAGTTCTCTGGATCCGTTGAATATCCTTACGGTATCCGCACAGCCTCTCACATTCACCGTCAGCCCGACGTACCTGGCCGGCACCTCGTACTGCCTGCCCTCAAAGTTGACCAGGCAATCGCCGGTTACCGTGCGACAAACCTGTAAATCAAAGGCCTCCGGTAAGGTCTCCGGGAGTGGACGCAGGTATTCCTGCTCCATGACCCAGCTATCATGGATGGATTTGCCGGTTACGGGGCAAATCAGCTCGTGGTAGAGCTCCGATACCCGCTGGTCGGTTACCCTCTGCAGTTCAGCGAGGGTGGCAAATCTCTCTCCAGACAGAACAGGGATCCTCTTCACGTCACGGCCCCGTCTCTCAACCTTGCCCTTGTCGCTGCCGGTACGGGGCCGTGCCGGGTCAATGATGAATCCCATCTGATCAGCATAGCTCTCATACCCGGGATTCAGCTCTGCCCAAGCCCCGGCACCCCTGGATACTCCGGTCTTGAGATTGTCGATGCGGTTAGTGATAGTCAACCTCTTCAGCAAGGGCTAAGGGAATTCTATCAAATCCCTCCCAGTTATATACCAGACTTGATCCAGGGAATCTGATACAACAATTGAATTCACACAAAACTCCTGAGTCACCTCCCGAGTTTCCTCACTTCGTATTATTGCCTTTACATCGTAACTTCCTGGATCCACAGTGAGTATTGTCTCTCCACCAGACGCTAAGAATTCATTTAAAAGCAAATCCTTTCCCCAGTGTTCTGTTCCGGCTTCCCGGATGTATAGCTCCCATAATACTACGGGCATTCCGTTAACAATGCGCAATACTGGCTGTTCCCCCATATACACTATGCTGTGTGCTGTCTCTTCACCAAACCCGCTCCTTACCACCCCCACATTGCAGTCGAGGGGTACTTCAATGCAACCGTTTGCATTCAGATTCCAGAAGACACAATACTCGTAATTAGCAAGTTCACACTTAAGATCGTACATACCAGGATCACACGATATTATTATGGATGCCCCGGCATTGAGGGTCAACGTTGCACCAAGGAGGTCATCCCCCCATCCCGAAGCTTCAGAGGGACTCAGATAGAGATAGTTGATGGTCTCGCCTGAGTGATTGACTACTGTCACTTCTGACGAACCATCTCCAACACGGTATAACCCGTGTTCAATTTCCGTCGGGTCTATGGCAAATGCAGACGCTGGAGTGAACTCTACATTTATCTGATTGTCAACTAGAGTACAGATACTATCAATGCGGTATTCATAGTAGTAGTTGTACCAGTCTGTACATATCGCATATAGGTCGAAACACTCTACATGAGAATGGCATTTGAACATTTGACCTCGATACAGAATGTCATCTCCGAGAAGATTATCTTCTCCCCAATCAAAAGTCCCATGTTCTCTGATATAGAGATAAGAGATATCATATTGGAGTTTATTGATTATATTAATACTATTTTCTTGTGGATTTTCTAACATATATCTGTCTGCATCTGAATATGCTACAGACCAGATATAAACAGAGTCAGCACCAATGTTCAATCTCCTGGCAGTATAGCCGTCCAAATCAGAGTCCAGAATGTACAGATCGTATGTACCTTGCTGGCACATTATTGACATCGTATCTCCCGGACACAGTTTCAGTGCGCCTGAAACAGGAGTTCCCCACAGAACTGAATCAGAGGGTGACATAAAGATTTTGCTAAAATCGCTTGCTATGAGAGAGTTGATAATGTCAATCCTGCATTCTCCTGCTCCCACGGTGTATCTTGCAGGCATGTTCAACATCATGTAAGGTTTGAGTTCCAGCTGCGGAGCATATGAATCCGAGTCAATCTGAAAAGTGTCAACAATACTACCTGAACTGTTTTCCAGTAGGGCATACAACATGTATTCGCCTTCTTGCAACAACACAGGCAGTGTATCATTACAGCACATTGCTTCGGAAAGCGAATACCATGGAAGTTGCCAGCTACTACCTGTATTGCTATCTATTTTAGTAATTATGAGGGACTCAACAATGTGATTCGTTTCATTTACAATGTCAAATTCATGTGTGCCCTCACCGAGGATGTGTGTTTGTAACCGTCTTGGATTCAGCACATTGTAATTCTCCATAACACTTATATTTATGTCTCCGCGTGAATCTGAAACTTTTATTAATGGTATAGTGTACTCTGATCCTGTTTCTGTTCTTATTATAGGCGTAAACACACCATATGATGAGTTTATATATGTGCTATCACCGGATTCCAGTGAATTGCCTGATATGTAGTTCTCACCAGATGCAGCAGTTAGAAAGGACAGGTAGACAATTGCCTCCTGTAAGCAATTCTCATAATTTACATTTCTATCTGCAATGGAATAGTCGATGATATCATCAATTGAAACTGCTCGAGTGTATTGAGACCCTTTTGCGAATATGGTAAAATGGTACCAATCAAAGTCAGTATCTCTGATTAGAAAGTCATACTCTCCCGTATCGAGATGAAGTGAAAGCGTATCACCATATTGCAGGGGGAAGTTTGGAAGAAACGCTGATTCCCAGCTGATACTTTCAACAGGCGAGAATAAAATGCAATTAATACCATACCTACTGGATCCCATGTACTCTATTTCATTCACAAGAGCAACTGACTCAGTTCCAGATCCGGCATGTAAATGGAAAGGAGGAGAAAAATCCGAGCATTCGAAAGACCAGAATGTTGTGTCATTAACAATCTTGATAAGATCGAAAGAGTAAGTATAACCAACGTAGTCCTGAACTGAGAGGTTGTATGTTCCGCTAGGAATGTGAACACTCGCTGATTCAGATTCAAATAGTCGTGTTGGTAAAACTTCCTCGATAATAGCACCTTGCTGATCAAGGACTTTTATGTTCTGTAAGTATTTACCCTGAATTGAGTCAACATACACGATAAGTTCAGTGGAGTCGCTGAAAGCTGTGTGAAAAAGAACACTTCTAGGTGTACCTGAGGAGTCTGTACAGGACGAGACAGCGCATCCTAACATAGCACCAAGTACCAAGACGTTTACAGAAAGAGCTCTAACCCTTGCGAGAAACATGTGTCACGACCCTTCCTATAAGTTCAGCCACAGGCTGTTTGTCAACAACAGCTGCAGGAGCCTGTTCGGGAAGAAACAGCAAACCCATCAGGCATCGCCCATGATTCACCGGAAGCAGGAATCTAGATTTTGTTAATTCAAAAAGCTTCTCCAGTTCAAATTTTTCAAAATAGAAACTCGTAGAATACTTTGCGGATTCAAAGTCGATAAAGTCCATGCGCATCGACAAGACCCTCCAGAGCTCGTCACTTATCTCGATGGTTTCGGGCAGATCACCGGGCAGAGTCTCCATAAGAAGAGACAATCGGTCTCTTCCTTGTCTATAGTAGTAAGCATACTCAGTCAGACCCAATTTATCGCCAGTTAGTAGTGACGAAATTATCTCCCTACTGTTATCAATGGTGTCAGAATCTGCGAGTCTCTCAATCGTGTCCATCACTGCATTCTCTATTGTCTTCAAACCAGGTACATATGCGAAACGAACAATGGAGTTAATTTTCTTCTGCATCGGGCTTAAAATAGCTACAGCAACTACTATACTCACAATTCCCGCTCCTCCGGAAACGAAGAATGGTGCAGCTGCAAGAATAGCCCCGCTGACCGATTCAATTACCTCTATCACTACCGGGAGAATAGCAACCAGCAACAGATTACTTAAACCGCGACTATCGAGTATATGGAGGTCATTCCATTTTAGTATTACATACATTCCTAATACTATCTCGAAAAACATAATCGATATTGATAGAATCAATGACACTGGATGAGCGGACAAGTTGATCAATCCATGTATAGTCAATGTAGCCAGACTGGATGCAGCGACTGCGAGAAAGAGCATTGTTACTGCTGCTTGTGCACCTGAATCAGAAACAGACAATTTCCGCCCAGCAATGGAATGTCGCACTGATAATACAATTAAGCTGAGTGTATACACAGATAATACGCTAACGGTAAGGCCTAATACTGTCTGCTCCTGAAATGGTGTCCATGAGTCGTAGTGAAGAATTGGTCCTAAACCTGACTCTAATAGTAATCGCAAGAGAAGCATGACACCATGGATAATTAAGAAGTTTAGTGTGAACTGGATTACCTGATTGAGTGACTTTGCAGAATCCTTAGTGTTTCTTTTTCGAGAAAACAAAGAAGCAAGCACAGCTGAGGCAAGAAAACCGTTTCGAGCAATCCAGTTAGTTGCATATCCTATTTGTTGTATTAGGACGAGCATTCTGTAGGATGCGCCACCAGCAAGAGAATGTAAAGCACTGAGCCATGTTTCGAATTGAACACAGGGAAAGAAGAAGTGTTTTAGCCCTCCGAACTCGCCTACTGCTGCGATTAGCGCCATTCCTACAAGAAACACACTCCAATTACTGCCCCCCTGCTGCCATAGGAGAATAAAACCAAGAAGACCTAGAGCGATTAGTGGCCACACTAGAAACATCACTTTGTACTTAGACTCATTTGCTGTAAGACGCGACAATGGAATTAGCTCTTCTCCGACTCGGTTATTGACGAAGTATCTAGTCTGGTTCCCAAATTCCTGATACACCTCAAGAAGGACGAGATGAGGATTATTCATCTTAGGAGTGAATCCGTCTGATTCCAAGTCCATACGCAATAGCATGGTAGCATTATTTTTCAGTTCCTCTTCAATATCATGAAAAGAATTCTGATCAATCCTCCAGACATCTGATTGGGGAATTAGCTCGCAAAGGTCATTCTGTGAGAAGTTCTTGAATTGGTAGCCATACACACCGAAAAGAGATCTTGATGAAAGAAGATCCTCTGTAATCAACTCACTATATCGACTCCAGAACCATGTGTTAACTCCCTGATATCTCGGTGTATGTATGACATCATAATTGCTGAACGAATCAAATTGCTGTGGTACGCTTAACGCATTAATGAGAAACACGATCGGCATTGCACTAAGTATGATAGCGATGATCTGCCCGACTACTCTATCGTTCATTCTCTTCCAGGCTTCCCTCAATATTTCATCGTTTAGGGAGGGAGCGATAACACCATTGCGAAACACGGCAATAAACATAAAGGCGACTGATCCTGCCAAACTAAAGATACGTGGCTCATAGAAAGGTTTTCCAAAAGGCAAAAGAAAAGCATACGCTGCGTGAAGCACTCCTGTTGCTAGAAGCATGCAGAACATTGTAAGTTTTTTAGTTCTGATAGAAACATCCATCAACCATCCCGCAAGGAAAGTAACAACAGCGGGAAGCACGTGCTGAATATTCTGTATTGAGTAAACTGAGTCGGACCAGTATCCATCCGGGAATCCCGTAAAACAAGCAATACCCCATACTATTGCAAATAGGCGTCCTGCATATGGAATGCCCCATCTGTATAGAGAATACATTGAGAATAGTATAGATATCAATCTTAGGCCGTCTCCAGCTTGAAAGACAAGGTCTAGATTCCTTACTGGGAGTAAAGTCATGTAAGCGATACATAGTGCAATGTAACCTAGGAACAGAAACCGGAATTTCTTCCTTGATTTAGTAAAAAGCTTTTTTGCAAAAGTCACATCCTCAGGAGAAACTGATTGTGAAAAAACATTACCCTCTTTAACTTCTCCCAATGTAGCAACACCTTCCACTTCAGGATGAATGACGAAACCTCATTGTTCACTCCAATGATAAAGATAGTGCCTAATCGCAGTACCGATTCTTCTATTGATTCGGTTCCAGAAACTAGCCCTCGCTAGCCAATGGGGCATGTCGAACTGCAAAAGCTCGCATACCACGTGATTTCTCTTTGCTTGTTAGAGTTTCCCTACCACTATACTCCCCTTTGCTAACTTTGGAAAAATCAAAGCAAAAGCTCCATGCTTTAGAAGAGTCATATCTTCCATACCAAATGACTGATCCACGAACTTTAAACGGTCCCCAATCTTCGTTCGAGACTCCAGAATGTAGCAAATCCATAAGGTCACCTCGACTAGGCATATTCCATCCGTCACCAATGTCTGCAATCCAACTTTCTGCTTCATCATAATTGGTTCTTTTGTCAGGACCTACCAACCATTCAAGGCTTGTAAGTGTATCATAAATAACATGTGTATTTGGATCTTTCAGAAATCGACCATCAGAGTACGGAGTCCATTCCTTCCTGAGGGCTATACCTTTGAGCAGATTATTGCTTTCTTCTTCCTTTCGTTTCTCTTCAGCGATCATAGCTGATTTCCAACTCTCTTCTATTGATAAACGCTCAGTTTCACAGCGTGGACGAACAGCGAACGCTTGAAGAGAAGGAATCTCATCATGATGTGTACAGAACCAGACATAATCAAAGTTAAACCCAATGCTATTCGCAGCAAGAATGGTTGTAGCATAAACGTTCTCGAACGGCCCCCAGTTCCAATATCCATTTCCGTCATCCCGAATGCTTTCGATTTCTTTGCTTGTAGGTAACCTCCAGCCAGTTCCTAATTCTCGAATTGTGTTAACTACTCCCTCGAGCTCTTTCGAGGCTGATTCCCTTTCGGCAGCAGTGAAGCTACCGAAGGGACACAAAAGAGGTACGTCATGTAATGCATCTAGTACAACCCAATCCATATCGTATTTCTTATCATAAACTAGCCCATCTTCCTCTAAAACTTGAAAACGGGATGATTTCTTAGCTTGATCATCATAGCGTTCGCCCATGTTTCGGTAGTCTGTCTTCTTAAGCCACTCAAGAACTTCAGCTTCTGTAGTGATGTGGTCTGGAAGCTCAAATACGCCGCCCATCCCTTTAGTAGCAAGCCAGTGCTGAGCCAGCTCGCTCTTATCCTTATCCGACAAATCATCAATTGTTAAATACTCTCTACTCATGTTAGAACATCCTTACTGATTTGATGAATCAATTTATGTAAAAACGATGCTAAAGACAAAAGCCAGAGATACATGCAGGGTGACCCTCCTCATAGGTATCCTCCATTACTCAGCAAGCAATACCACATCTCTAGTAACCTATCATCATCCCTGGGGGTATGAGGTTAGAAGGAAGTATTTCCACACGGCATGGTTCTAGCACTATATCACCTGGCATCTGAGATTTCTTTTTTCAGAAGATGTGCTTCTATATCTTCGGGTGCATTCTTTGCTGTTACTTTATTCTGGATGAATACTCCCAATAGAAAGATACCTATATATACTAGGATTACTAGATCATATCTAATATAACCTGCAAACACTGTAGGGAGCAGAAATGCTCCCATGTTTGCTGTCAGTATTATTATCATTTTCTTCTTGATAACCAGGGCTAACACCGAGCAAATGAGACCTATGACAAGAGCAAGAATCGTACTGATACTGCCTCTAGTTAGCACTAATACCGCTATTAATCCAGAGATCAATCCGATTATTGATACACCTATTTGATGTATCCTTATGCACAATATGGCAAATGCAACACTAAGCAATAACAGTACTACAGATAGTACTAATGCATTACTATTATGCCCTCTTATAGCTATACCAAACAATGCAAGAAACCCAAACAGAATCCCCAACATAACCATAACCTTGCTAAGATGCTTATAGCCGTAAAAGCAGAGCAATATCCTGTATGGTAAGGCAATCATGACTGAATACAATATCCTGTGGAATACGTTAATTTGACTGTTGGATAGGAAAACTGAATTGGCAATACCCGCATAAGCTAGACCAGGTAGAAGCACTGCTAAAGCTAGAATTCCTATTCCTATCTTACTCTTAGCAATCTCTATTACCTCCAGTTCTGCCAACTAATCATCACATTGAAATGATTCCTCCCGAGTAAAATTGGCTCTGTTGCCTATTCTGCACCATTTGCCGTTACCGGCTTATCTATTAACTGGTACGAAGAAGCAGGTATCGCTTTCGAGGGATCACTATCGAACCAGCAATCAAACCTATTTCCCTTGTCTTCAGATGGAACCACTTCGCAGGAATACAACGGCCTCCCATTGTAGTACCTGAACAGAGTATCGGGCATGAACTCGCTGTTCTCCATTGCCACGGCAACATGTGAGTATTCTTCGGTGATAGATATGTAGGTTGTGTAACCCAGTCTGGAAAGGATGGCAGCGGAGAGAAGGACCACATCTGAATTGCTTCCGCATTCCTCGAAAAGAGTAAGGATTGGTTCTTTGAGTCTTAACATTTCAGATGTGTCCTCTTCGCTTCCTTCCTGTCGGGGAGCTTCCTGAGAGATAAATGAAGTGCAGAAACTCAGCACAACATGGATCTCGGAATAGGCTTTAAGCCTTAGCGAACTTGACAGCCCTCTGATCTGTGATGCTATTGAAAGGGCAATCCTTTCACTGCGTGTGGAAAGAGCAAGAGTGGCCGGACTGGAAACGACTGTAGGATCCTCGAAGTCCTTTCTGGCATCCTGATAATTTGTTTCAGAAAAAGCCATCTTGATACTGAGCAGGTTATTCTGCCCAGAGACACTGAATGGTTCAGTGTTGAACTCCCAGGTGTGTTCCTTTTCAATTGTCCCTGCTGAAACCTCTACCCCACTGCCCTGAGCCATTTCAGGAACAGAAAGCTCTTCCTCCAGATCTGGAGGCAATTCGTTCTTCCCAGCTCCGTTCGAGAGTCCGTAGATCACCATGAAATTGATCAGAAGAATACAGACTATCTCAAACCATGTGTTCTCGATGAAAACACCTGATAGATCTCCCCTGGTAATACTCGCTATGAGAAGAAGGACTGAGAACGCGATTACTAATGCAGAACCATATGGAGCGATATGGTCCGGATTCTTCGCTTTGCATCCAGTCATCCTCCTCAGCTCATACATGACAAAGTGCTTTATAAGGTAGTAGGAAATACCGTAGCCAAGAGCTACGATGAAGAAGAACTTGATCGGAAGAGGAATTGCCGAGACGAATGAGAATACAGACACACTGAGAGCCTTAAGCAATTCCCTTATCGGTGGAACGAGCAGGAAGAGAAGCCAGAGTATGGAGTTCACAAGTCTTGTAGTCATCTGCCCACTCCCCTTCCCGTCTCAAGTACCGCTCGACTAATACAGAACAGGAACTGGAAGTCGCCCATGTCGACAACCTCCGGTTCCGTAACCCCTTTCAACTCCTGTATGTCCTTTTCCACCCTTTCAAGCATATCCTCCGGAACACCCAGTATGAATTCCTCCTGCCCCAGATCATCCCTGCTGGTCATTGGCACGGTATCCCGGATCATATCGCTGACCACGGAAAGGGAATTGATCTTCCGTTTGCCGAGGGATGAAATAGAGCTGATGATAGCCTTCAATCCTGGCAGCTCAAGGATCAGCTTCCTGTCGTCAAGGTAATCCATGAATTTGTCAGAAAGCTTCTTCTGGATTTCCTCGCTGTGTGAATCCTGGAAAAACTGTCCTTTAAGAATGTCCGTGTCACTCACTATTCGATCCAGCAGCAGCTCGAATTTCACACGCATGTTCGTTTCAAGCAGGTGCTCATACTCATCTATATCTCTTAGAACAGGACTGAGAACAGCATACCGATCCGTAGATACTTTCTCAAGTATCTCCGAGTTCTTCATGAGAGCGGTGTTCAGATTCATCCTGTATGAGTTAATTCTCTGGTTGCAGCTTTCTATCACTGTTCTTAGTTCAGAAACAAGGTTGCCCAGCTCAGCTGCCGCATTGGCAGATAATACACCCGCTTCAACAACTGCCAGGGAATGAATTGAAGCATCACGAGCAGTGTAGAGCCGTTCTTCACTGGTTTTCATTTTTCTGTAGACATAAACACCTGCGAGAACGAGTACGATCAGGCAGGATAAAGCACCTATCAGAGTTGCCTTCAACGTACCACCCGTCTCAGAGGAATAGGCTGTACCTGCAAAGCGGATCAGCAGATATATCGCCGGACCTAGCCATATGAGCGTTCTTGCAGCAAGTGCAGGTAGATCAGGGAGGGACGCAATGCTTTTCTTCAAATCACTCAGATTCTGTGTGAATCCCACCGTGCCTATGGCCCGTGTTCTTCTTTCCTCATCCGTTTTCGACCTGATCCTCTTCAGCATGAACTCGCAGTAAGAAGGGCCATATGACATTGTATCAAGGCACTGCTCGACAAATGGCAACAGAGTTGTAAGAACTCTTTCCTGGATATTTCCTACCGCCTTTCCGATGATCATCTTCCACTTCCACAGAAGACTCATGGAGAAAGCCCGGGCGTAAATTCGGATCTGATTGGGCCAGTCAGGTTTTTCATGGGTATGCAGATCGCACGACAGTTCTTCATCATTCATGTCAACGTCAAGATTCCCAGATGACCAGCTCGGACGTACAGGGATTCTCTGAGACATGAGCACTCCGGCGGTTTCCGCATCGAAAAGCGATAGCCCCATTCTGTGCGGATCAAGCTTATCAGCAAGAGCTTCCATTTCGGGAGGCAATCCGAGTCGCTCAACTTCTTCCTGTGGAAGTGAAAGATGGTGTCTGAGTACGCGATCAACCAGCAAATTGGCCATATGTCTCTTTGACGACCATATCAGTCCGAATTTCCCGGAGAAGCCCACTGAAGAGACCGCTCCGATGTTCTTTGCCATATCGAACTCAGTGTTCGGTAGGAAGCCTGTGAGTATTACACCGGCTAAACTGGAGACCAGTCCGTCCTGTTCAATGATCTCACCTGAATGAAGAGTGTTCTCTACGATGTGATGAGCGAAAGCCGGTGGAACATGTAGTTTTTCAAGGTTGACGGGTTTCGCTTCAGACTCATAACAGAACCCTATATGACTGTCACCCGGTCTTGATTCAATGCTCTCAAGAACAGACTCGGGGATAGTGCTTCCGTAATCATCCGAGGACCAGATGTAGATATTGCGAATACGTATCTCCGTCTGGCCCCTTCTCCCTTCTATCTCATAGCCACTGTCAAGTATGTATGCAGTGTTTTTTCTATTCAGAAGAACGGCCCTTGCGCCGTCCATTGCATCCGAGAACGAGTCCGCAGATTGAGTCGGATCAACTGGAAACAGCTGCCAGGCACTTTTCAGGACATCCGGCAGTACTGAATGGAAAGAATCAATCGCTTTGATTACCTGTTGACCGAATTCACCGATTCCCGCTGTTACGGTCAATGCAAGTGTTTTCTTATCCTGACTGCACTCCAAGATCAGCTCCTTCCGTTGCTAAGTAATGGCAGATCAAAACCTTAAGATCAGGTATTGTTCTTCGCCCACTCAGTTAGAGCTGCGATCTCCTTCTCTAAAATCTCCTTGTTGCTTCCCGTTGCTTTCCTGGATGCAGGTTTTAGAGTCTTCTCCATATAGTCAGCAAGCTGTATACGGAGTTCAGCACCGACATGCTTGTAATACTCACTGAATGCTTCATCGATTTGCTTGACCCATTCATCCCGCCTCTGAAGCTCCTTGATGGCAATTTCCCGGCCTTGTCCAAGCTTAAGATCATCTTCTGGTGTAGCTTTCTCAAGCTTGAACCACAGGTAACCGCATTTCTCTGGAACATCGGATATGGTATGAACTGAATCCCAATGGCTGGTATAGCCAGCCTGAAGGAAATCCATTCCCAGTTTCATATCATACTTTTCCTCGAGTCCATAGTAGTACCAGTCTCCCCTCTTCACTATGAATCCGAGAGCCATTCCTTTCGCGAAAGAAAGAAGAGAAGCGTTATCACTGGGTGCGAGCTCGGGAATGCTATTCAGGGCGGAGTGAACATGCATCATATACTTGTCTTCTGACTGCCTCAACCTGGATTTGTAGATCTTCTCCCACCTGGGAGTTGAGCTGAGGAAATAAGCCCTTGCACCGTGTACTCTCTTGTTGACTGCGATCTTGTAAGGGGTATCACTGTCAAGTGTCTGCCCTTTTGCACCGCTTTCCTCATACTTGTAAATCCAGTCCTGAATTTCCTTGGGAGGTACATCTCCCTCCTCTGAGGAAATGAACTTGACTGACACACAGAATGTCTCGGGCATATCGAGAGTAGCCAGCTTCTGAGAACCAAGATGCCAGAACGGCGAACATAGATCGAATACCTGCTCAAGTTTATCGGACAGGAATTCTGATGCATTTTTCTTATGATCCTTGATGAAGTCCATGATGTTGGTTTCAAGAAGCTGCTGCCAGTATTTCTCTCGAATGAGCGTGGAAAGATGATCGCTGATTGCCTTCGATCCGTTGATTCCAGAGCATGATTCCAGCAGCCAGTTGATAAAGTCCCGCTCCTGTGATTTCGATTCCGGGTTGTTCTTCTGGGCATGCAAGGCTACAACTCCACTGAACACCTTAGCGGGTTCAATCCAATTCTCTGAGTAGTATTCCTTCTCATATCCAGGATCAGTGATCTCTATCTCAGTTGCGAATCTTGATGTTGTGTTCTTCGCACGAGTGGTCTCAAAGAGGAGAGCAGAATCCTGCGCTTCCTTCTGCACACACTCCATGGTTGCGACAAGGTCATTCCATTTCGCAAGCAGTTCCTTGCACACGAGACCAAGGTGCACAATGATGTCTACAGCCCTAGATTTGGCCCACTGCTCCATCTTCGCATCAACCAGCTCGTTGTATCTCAGTATCGCCCTTGATACAATAGGCTTATGCTTACCGCCCATTTTCCTGTCGATCCAGCCCATCTTGAGCAGATCGTCCTTGTATTGCTCCAGATCATCATTGAATCCAGTGAGTTTTCGTTCCCAGTCAGACTGCTCCTTCTTCAGTTCCTCCGCAATGGCCTTGCTGGTTGAGACAAGGGCATTAAGAGCCTTGACCGTGGTGTTGAAGTTGTAAGTCACGGCAAGGTTGAGAGCCCAGTCTGATACCAGTTCGTGCAGACGATCAGTCTTGGTTCCCCTGGAACCATGCATGAGAATGGTTCTATTTTCGTCAACGAGTTTCACGACTTCCTGCTTGACGATACTGTCAACTCGGTTCCGCTCTGATTCAAGCTCATCTATGAAACTCTGAATATCGATGTTCTCAGCCCACTGCATGGGATCCATCCCGTAGGTGTTACTTGACAGTACCCCACTGTCAGATTTCAGCAAGGAATCAATGACCTGGTTAGTATTCCGTTCTTCCAGGCTGTTGCGCTGTAGGAAAGAGTCAACTTCATTGTTTATCTTACCGACTGTCTCCGGAGCGCCGAGTACACGGTCTCCAAGCAGTTCGTTCATTGAACACATTGTGCAGTATGAAGCAACTCTCTCCGCAGGATATACAAGCGATGAAGCAGCAAGACTGCTGAACACTCTCTGCTTGCCCGACTTGGTATCCGGTGAAAGACCGTTAAACACGCCCATATTGATCTGAGCCGACTGGCTGTTCGCCCCGAAGGAAGTTCCCACATCCTGATAGATGGAGCTTCCGATAAGCTGGTACATGTCATCCAGCGTGATGCTGCCTGTGGAGTTTCTATTGTCAACCAGGTAGATGTTGTTGAAAACTGGATCACTTCTGTCCGACAGCTCTACCTTCATGTTGTCGTCATAGTCAAACAGGATTCTGTCAAATTCTCTGTCGCTCAAGTACTGCAGTTCCTTCAGGGAAGCATATGCATTAGCCCTGATGTTCTCCCTTTGAACCTTATCATTCCTGACAACGGGATCATATCCGTCAGGCAGCGTGAAAACCCCTATTACAGTTGTGTCCCAGCCAATGTTGTAGGCAATTACATCCCGGGCAACAACGGCAGTATCGATGAAACTGCCGGAACCGGTACCACCGACAAGAGAACCCACTACGTAGACGATGATTGACTGCTTCTTAATCGTTATGCCACGCTGGTTTGCTCTTGCTTCCTGCCTGTTCTGGGCTTTGGTAAGCTCATCGATAGTGGCTTCTATCTTCTTTCTGATATTCCCGTAATCAAGTGCGAAAGCTAAAGCTCCAAGAGATCTGATCTGTGCCGCTCCGCTGCCCATGGAAAGCAATCCGACATACTGCGGTGTGAGGTCTTCTTCAGGAAAGCGCTGAGACAGACCCTTATAGTGCTTGTAGTTTTTAAGAAAATTCCTTGCGCTTCTGACTCCAACCATACATATCTCGCTGTTGTTGATCTCTGTATAGCCCTTCTTCTTGGCTGCAGTCTTTATGTCAGTATCGATGAAGAGGAATTTGTTCAGGATTCCCTGATTGTTGCCAAGTATTCTTTCACGAACATCAAGCAGAATTTCTGAACCAGTACCACCAAGCCCGATCAGAAGAGTAGGCGAAAAAACCGACCGGGACACATCATCATTGTTCATAGGGGACATTTCACGTTCCTTCCTTGAAAATCTATCTATTCCTCGTTGATCTTCTTATTGTCCTGCCTGAATACTCAAAGTTCCACTCAGCAAGAGTGAACCTGTCATGGTTATGTAGCAGCAGATGAGGTTCTCGCCTGCCATTGAAGGCAAGTTCTACACCACTAACAGGAGTTACCCTTACAAAACGGTATTTCCCCTCTTTGGCCACATCCAGGGTCGCAAGCTCGGTCTTCAGTTCAGTAATTCTGCTTCCCTTTCCTCCGAGAGTGCATGAAAGTCCTTCCTTCGAAAGGTCGAAACGCTTTCTGTTAGCTGGTGCTTCGTTTGAAGCGAACTTAAGCACACCGAACAACTTCTTTTCATTGTACCTCTTCAATAGTATGAAGCCGGTAAAAAGAACGGCAGCAATCAACGCTGTAATCCCAAGGGTTCTCGGCCATGTGGGAGGAACCATTCTGGTAGCAATCGTGACCGGTATCTCAACAGGGTCAGAGGCGTATCCACAGTCCTCGCTAAGTCTCACTACAATTGAACCTGGATAGTCAGCATTCTCAAGTTCTGAGCTTGCCTGAACGGAAAACGTTATCTCCAGCTTCCCCTCAACAGGAAATTCCTGAAGCAAGGAGTATTCAATAGCATCAGGAAGATCTCCTGCATCGTATTCGATCACAACGGAGTTCTCTTCGAGCCCGAGGGGCAATAACTCTTTAATCTCTGTAGTGCAAGAGATCTCCTCACCGCTGGCCGGGATAACCAGATTCAACTTATCCGGCTCGAACTCCATTACGATTGGTTCAAGTACCGTGATGTGCAAGGTCACCTTTGCATCATCTGGTGGTGACACGAATCGCCAGTTCTCTCCATCAGAGGTAAGAGAAGGGATAATTGAGAACTGGTATCGATCCTGCATAACTGGTTCAGCCAATCTCGCGTTTATAAATACCCTAAGTCTTCCGTTCACAACTTCGGAAGAATCACTAATCTCTATGCCTGAAGGCAGGGCAGGACATGAAAGAGAGTAGTCCAATACTTCTATTGGAACTTCCTCTCCAGGTCCGGCTCCACAGATGACAATGTCTATGTATCCCGAATAGGTCTGGCCCACTTCTTCAAGGTAAAGATCCAGTTCATCTGATGAAGGGTATTGAAGGGTAACAAATTTGTCCATTGTCTGCTCAAGAATGGAGACAAGTTCGCTTAGATCAGATGAATACAGATAATGGGCACCAAACATTTCTAGAAGCATTGGAACGATCTCGATCGAGGATTCCTCTGGGTTCACAGCCTGATCCTCAGCCATCTGCACATGAACCACATACCAGTCAGTATTGTAGGAAGACTCATCGTTCCTTACTTCATCAAGATGGATCTCGTCAGGCAGACCCGGCGGTGGATCGTTCTCTCCATCAGTAAGGAAAAGGATGATTTTCTGATGATCAGGATATTCGCTTTCAAGTGCCCTGCATTTATCAAATGCGGATGAAATGGCAAGAGCATGGTAGGTGTGGTCTTCATTGAAAGAAAGAGAGCTGATATACCCGAGAAGCATACTTTCGCTTTGCCCTGGATCGAACACCTCTGTTGGAAGTGATGTTGATACAGCAGTTCCGAATGTGATGATGGATACCGTATCACCCTCACGGAAGAGAGTCTCGATCATGTCCTCGAAAGTATCCTGAACAGGTCCGATCAACTGATTGTAACTCATCGAACCGGAAATATCGACAACTATGACAAAATCAAAATTGCCGTCATCACCATATCCAACACCAACAAGCATGATAGCTAAAATAAAAGGAAATATCAGAGTTACATGCGCCTGGAAAATAGGGATTAGTTTTTTCACTGGTAACCCTCCTCATTATCAGTGTTGAGGAACACCAAATTAGACGATTACGACCCCTTCATGGCTGTTGAGAGTTTACGATAACAGACCCGGAAAACGCTGTCAACAAGACTTGGTATGCTTACGCAAAGTGAATCAGACACCATCAAGCCTCTGTCTGTCTACACATAGGTTTCTTTTCTGCAAGTCGGGCAGACGAAATAACCTCTGGCGGCTGTAACCACGTAGTTACTACAATGGTGGCAGGTTACGATGAAAATGTTGGAGCCGCATACATGGCACCTGTATGCTCCCGTGCTTGGAACTGTCAAGGCAGAATGACATTGGACACAGTCGAAATTTATCCCTCTATTCCGGCTTGAAGAACGGGATTTCTCGTTGCTTTCCTCGGTCTTCTCCTTGATTACTGAATAAAGATCAGGACCATACTGAATCAATAACTCCAAGAGACTCATTGTTTCTGCCTTTCATATTCAACACATTGATTAAATCCTTCTGAATACCCCTTGCATCCTCTCAGCCCTTGACTCTATTTTATTGGCCCTATACATCTGGAAACTCTTTTTTTCATATACATTCCTAGTGATCCACCTACCTGATAGGATTGCTATAATGCCAATTACGCTCCCAAATAGCACACAGACAGGAAAGGCAATGGGAAACACTGACCACCAGTGCTGAAATGCAAACACCGAGGATATGGGAACTCCCAAGAAAAAAGCCCCAATCAAGAATAATGATATGTAGAAAAAGAATACTGCAAACACCACAACAGCCCGATCTCTACGCTTTTGCATAAAAGCAAGAAGAGCTCCAATATATCCATACGGAATAGATACTAGCACCATCCAGGGATAAACACCACTTATACCCAACATGTTTTCACCAATTGACAGCTGTGCATTGCCTTGCTCATGAGCTAGTATCATGAAGTGAAAAAGCCATATCGAGAATCCCGCAAGATATGAGATAATGAAGCTTGTTACAACCTGCTTTCTTCTTATTGAGAACTGCTTTGCGAAAGATCTAGCTGTTCCTCTAATCCTTCGTAACCTTTGAGCTCCCTCAGCATCAACTTTCTCAGATGTTTCCATGTTTTCAGTTGCGACAATATTACTCTCGCCTGCTTCATCTTCCCCTGATGAATCAGCAGTTGTAGCATCCGTAAGGTTCGAGATAACTTGCTCAACAGATGCATCAACTGCATGTATCCACTGATGGGCTGAATTGAAGTAACGCAACCACTTTGCATGCTCGAACTCTTCTGTGATCACCGGATATACCGGTATTCCTAAAGAAACCGCCTGCTCCAGCTCTCTGCGTATATGAGGGGAATCATTCACCGTCTTTGAAACTATCAGGATAAACCCATCAGCACTTTCAATACCATCAATGATCGCCTCTGCCCAGTCAGATCCTGGAGGAATATTCCTGGGAGCAATCCAGCACGTAACTCCAGCGCTTTCAAGACCGGCAACAAGCTGCAGGGCAAATGCTGAATCACCCTTAGAATGACTGATAAACTTATGACTCAATCTTACACCACACAATGGAACTGCTTGCGAAAGAAAGACTTCTCATTACTCTATCACTATTATTCCTTTGGAGATCTATCAGTATAAATCCTCAGTCTTCGGTTTCTCCAGTGCAAGCACAAGCGCTTTATCCCCAGGCATGAACTGCTCTTCTTCATGAGGATTCAGAATGTACTTGTCCTTTGCTGCCGAGTACCCTCCTACAAGGATGATGGGATTATCCGGTTTTCGGTTATTGTAGATCCTTGCTCCCAGTTCAGTGAACGTAATCCCGTCCTTGATATCTTGATCCTTGAGTTCTACTTCATACAACTCGCTTGATGAGTCTGCATCATCAGAGAACGTAAGCAGTTCTCTATACACTGAGGCAAGCCCCGGCTGGTAAGCTGACTGAGACAGTAACAAAGTTCCGAATTCCTGTTCACAGACCACCTCGTTCGCGCCAGCGCGTTTGAAGTGGTTTACGTTGGAGGAATCCACTGCTTCCACAGTAATGAAACATCTGCCCTTGAATTTCGAGAGATTAGTTTTTTTCTCGAGTATTTCCTTGATGGCCATGCAGACGAATAGGGATTTACCGTCAGAGTTTTCCTTATCATCAAGATCTGCCATGACAATAATCGAATGGGTACTGGCCAGATTAGCACGCTTCAGCACATTCGGGTCACTGGGTTTGCCCTTTATCTTGTAAACCCCGACAAGTGGTTCTTCCTCTTCTTTTTCCAGTGAGTTGAATTCACATGCTTCATCTTCATCGCTTATCACGATAATCACTTTTTTATCGGTTACTTCACCGGCATGAAGCTGCTTGATCAGATGGCTGGATTTACGGTTCCAGCCACACATGACAATGTGATTTCTGGGCACATAGCTATCGGGCATGATGTACCTTCCTTTCGAACGGATTTCGACAAACATTGAAGCTAGAGTACCCGTAATTACAGCAAGAGATACAGTACTCGATATCAGTATTCCAACTACGATTATCTGTCCTACCGGAGTACTGGGCTTGCCGCTGTCAAGACCACTGAACAGGTACACAGCAATATTCCAAAGCGATTGATCAAGGCTTCGAAAATCCTCATTCACTGATTTTTCACAAGCAAATACCAGAATCGTTCCTAATGTCCATACGAAAAACATGAACACCACCAGATATCGAATAAGCTTTTCCCTTCGTATCTGGTGGTAAACTCGCTGTATCTTCCGCAGTCTCAAGTGAATGTGATTCCTAAGATACTCAAACTTGTCCATCTGTTATCGCTATCTGAGTTTGTTTCATTCGGTTATCCCAAACCTCTGGGAAAGTTCAATACCCCAGACCACAAAACCAGAAAACATGACTGCACTGAGATTGCTCAAAGCGGCAGATGTCTCCCTTCCCCAATGTACTTGATGTTACTATAGTTTCCCCAGGGAGGTGCTACAAGACCCCTTAATCGGATAAGCAAGGAGGGTTGCATGAGTTCGCTGACTGATTTTCTGTTGGCTGAAACCAAAGGACTGATAGTAGTTGGTGTAACAGTCCTTGTTCTCATCATCATACTGGGTAAACTCGGATCCAACATCATCAAGCGAATACTAAAAGGACTATTTGCCTCCATTGCCATATCAGCCATACTGTACTTCCTGGTGGGAATGAACCTGGAGACAGTCGGAATCATAGGAATAGTGATATTCTTGTTAACAGCTATCTTTGGTAAAGTATCCGCAGGCTGATGGGCTGTAAGTAATGTCTATTTTCGTCAGTCACTCATCTAAGGACCATGAAACTGTCAATACTATCGTAAGAAACCTTGAAGATCATGGGATTCAATGCTGGCTGTCATCGAGAGATATCAAACCAGGTGAGACATGGGCTGCTTCAATCATGGAGGCAATTGAGTCATCCTCTGCCATGCTTCTTCTCCTTACTGAAACCGCTAACTCATCTCAACAAGTATCGAGAGAAGTTGAAGAAGCCGTGCGACATAGCATTCCAGTAGTACCTGTGATATTAGGTAATTTCCAGGTCTCGAAAAACCTGAAATACTTCATCAACTCACACCAGTGGATCAATGCTTCATCAAAGTCCCCGAAAGACTGGATCCCGGCAATCGTGGACACATTGAAACTTCAACTCAATATTACCGACTCTGAAATAACCTCCGATGAATCTATACCGTCCAACGCAAAGAAGTACACTAAGAAATCAAGCAGGTTCAACAGCAAAGCTATAACTGTCTTTATTGTTGTTTGCATTACAGTTGTGTTACTGAAATTTCTGGTTTTCAGAGAATCCGATTTCGACAGGGCAGTTAGAATGATGGAAGCTGAAGACTATGTTTCAGCTGCTCAACTATTCAATGACTTTGCTCAAGCTAATCCTGATGACTCTCTGCGTATAAGCGCTATGTACAATTGTGCCAGAGCTTCACGACTTGCCGGTTTGCGAACGACTGGTGAAAGGTACCTGGCTGTTGTTGAAGAGTATCCCGATGCCTTTATCTCTCAACTTGCACTGTTCTGGGCAGCAAAATTCTTTGATTCTGCTGGAATGAGAAGTGAAGCATTCGCAGTTCATTCAGAGCTAATCGAAAATGATTCCATTGAGATTGCATTAAGGATTCGTTCGTTCAGTATCGTTGGTGACCATATGTATGATGTCTCCGCTTTCTCCATGGCAGAGTTCCTGTACATAGAATGCGTAGGGATTTCGGATAAACTGAAACCAAGGATTCCAGAGATACTTCTGCTTACGAATGCCAGCATACCAGAAATACGGGATTATCCTGCGAAGTGTTCATATCGTATAGCAACTATTCTGATTTCTGATATCAACTTTACGTCCGTATCAGCTGAGAATGTTGCCCAGATAGCTGCTCAAAAACGTGAAGCTGAATCCTGGCTTGGGAAATGTATTACCTACAATGTCAGTGAATACTTTATAGCTGCCTGCGGAAAAGCAGGAGACCTTTATGTCGACTTTGCGAATGCAGTTTTTTCTATGGATCCGCCTGTTAGCATAACCGATTCAGAAGCCGTGGATGAATTCTATAATCAGCTTCACATACAGTTCTACGAACCCCAGATGCAACACGCCATAGATATTCTAAAAACAGCCGTAGAAAGATCGCTTGCCGACGGCGTCGTAACAGACGCTGAACACGTTCTCATCAATCAATTCGCCACACAGATTGATGACCTTTCTCCTGGTGCTACATTCGCCTTATGCATTCCTGACTCAATCTATACTGCACCGTCAAGAGCTCTTGGTCCATACTCGAGGGAAATGTTTGACTTAACCAGGTTTGATACAAAGCTTATACCATTTTGGTATTCACATTCAAAACTGACGTCTTACCCAGTTTGGGTGCAGTAGAGTCCGATCGAGTGGTGTACAGGGTCTTGAGAAATGGAGGAGGCCAATGCATTTTGGCATAAGTGTCACCAATTGGGTTTTCCTCGCTCTACTATTCTATACGATTACACATGCTCTCATCAGAGGTAAGAACAATCTTGGAGAGGAGCGAACATAAGTGTCAGATTTCTGTGTTTTCATTAGTCATTCAAATACAGACAGCGATATCGCTGAGAATCTTGTATCGATATTAGAGAAGGAGCAGATTTCCTGCTGGATCGCACCAAGAGATATCTCCCCTGGTGATTCTTGGGCTGAATCCATTGCAAATGGCATACACGAATGCAAAATCCTTATCCTTCTTCTCTCTGAGCAGTCTAACCAATCCGTACAAGTTATACGAGAAGTTGAACACGCTGTTAATCAGAGAAAGCTATTGATCACCATTAGACTATCTGAAGTCTCTCCCAGCCGAGCAATGGGTTATTTCATTGGATCGCAGCAATGGCTCGATGCATTTCCCAATGGATTTAGCAGTTCACTTGTTTCAAGACTTCTCCACACGATAAAGACGCAATTGTCAGATATCGCTTTGCGAAAAGACTCCAAACCGGAAGAGGATCAAGTTTCTACAACCCAAAAAGACACCTCAGCAAAGTACGAGTTTTCAATAAAAGATATTCTCAGGAAACTTTATGAACTGAATGGATCAAAACTCATACTGACTGTTGGAGCACCACCTACAGCACTAGTATATGGTAAGTATACTAGATTCGAGATGCCACCTCTGACTCCAACAAATGTCATGGATTTGTGTACTTCACTAATGATGCAATCACAAAAGGATACTTTCGTCCAAAATAGATATATATCTTTTAGATTCGGTATAAAGGGAGTATCACGCTTCAGCATAATGGTACATTATCAAAGAGGCTGCTGGAATGCTGTAATCGATGTGATACCTTATTCAATAACAGGCATTTCAGATATCCTGCCTGTTCAGTCAGTAAAACAACTCCTTGCAAATAGAAGAGGGTTGGTACTCATCGGTGGAACAACTGAGTTGATCAGGGGGGAACTCATTCACTCTTGTGTAGCCTATATCGGAAAGAACTATGATCGTTTGATATGCACAATTGAATCGCAGATATCATTTGTCCACCATCATGATAAATGTACTATCATGCAGATTGAACTCCAATCTGATTCGACTTCCTTTGCCACTGCTTTCAGTAGCGCAATGGAACTTAAACCGGATATTCTGACACTTGATTATGTCGAGGATCCCGTTGTTATACAGAATATTGTAGATTATTCGAAGTATCAAGGCGTTTGCATGGCAGCTCTTAGCAAGGATGGTATCTCATACAACATTGAAAAAAGCATTTCAACATTGCTTCAGAAGTGTTCTTCTTATGCCAATCCTGAGTACATTCTGTCTTCAGTAATCGCAATCGCAACATTGGATGTAGTATGGAGTGAAAAAGGAGAGAAGATATACTTACCGAATCTTCTCATTCTTGATGATGAAGTACACTGTAGCCTGCTTAATTCATTAGAGAGTAATACATTGGAGGAAGCTGTCAGGAGTTATCAGTACTCCAGAAATAATGCTCTGCTCCATCACTATTCTATGGGGAGACTCTCAAGGGAGGAAGCGATTTCATTCTCGATGGAGCCAAGTTCTCTTGTCGCCATGCTGGACTCTAAAAAGGTTTAAACCTTTTACCATACGAGATCACTACTTTTCCACATGATGTGAGACTGCGGTTACGACGAGACCGATTACCGTAGTGACTCCCAGCACAATACTGATTAGCATTGGTAGGAAATACAGCCAAGCTTCGCCATCCAAAAGAACCGTCTTAGCGTTACTCCTAGCTAATACCTCAAATAACGTAAATACAATCACGGTAAACACGACAGAAACACCTAACGTTTTCTGAGCTACTTTCCTGGATACTACGAATAGGACTCCATATATGACATAAGGAATACTACACATGTACGCAATTCTGAACATTTCCGTAACATATTCTTTGGCTAAAATATCGCTTAAGGAACCCTCACCAACGGATGATGCCTCATACACCAGGGCTATTGGTGCAACAAGGTTGATCATGGATCCGATTATCATACACATCAAGACCGTTTTCAGAAGCCTCTTCTTATTAGTCTTGTACCACAATCTTACTCGTTTTCCGAAAGCCGCGCCACTAGAAGTAATTGTTGGACCACCACCTCTGATTAGCTCGGACTTCTCACCTGACACCTTGCTTAGAGCATTGTTGTTAACTACTGATGACTTGACCAAAGTACGAAGAAGTTCATCAAGACGCGAGCGTAGCTTCGAGCTTACTGGAGCAGCGTCGATCCATTGATGTGCAGAAATGTAGTACTGGATCCACTTTGGGTGATCGAACTCTTCTAGGATCATTGGAAATATGGTGATGTTACGGGAAACAGCTCTTTCTAGTTCTCTTCTAATATGTGGGGAGGAACTTACAGCCGAAGACAGGATCAGGATCATGTATCTCGCCGCATCGAGACCATCAATGATTGACTCTGCCCAGTCAGATCCTGGAGGAATGTCTCTGGGAGCAATCCAACATGACTGATCTTTGGATTCAAGGAATTGTAGTACTTGATCAGCAATGTCTTTATCCTGAGTTGCGTACGAAATGAATACTCTCGATGACACTAGCGCTTACTCCCAACACAAGCATGACTTATACTAAATGTCTCTAACGGACTATTATCCATTTATATCTTCTTTATAAATCATTAATTAATATAATTTACCACCTCAAAACTGTAAAAGAAATCCTCCTGTTTTGGGCTCTTCCCTCATCTGTTGAGTTATCGGCAATTGGCTCGCTCTCTCCATACGCTCTTATCTCTAACTGGTTTGGATCTACTCCTCTTGAAATCAGTGCTTCTCTAACCGCATTTGCTCTGCTGTTGCTTACAGAGAGATTGATATCCGCGTCACCCGAGGAGTCAGTGTGGCCACCTATTTCAATAACAAGACCTGGATTCTGATTCAATAGAATACTCAGACGCTCCAGTACAGCTGATGACCCGTCAAGGAGGACATCCGAGCCATGTTCAAAGACAATTGAACCATAAGATAACTCCTGCCCATGATAGAATACACCAGGATTGCTACTTTCATAAGAACTGCCACCGTTCGGTCTATCTGCATCACAATCAACACATCGTCCGCAAAACATGAACATTAAAACTATTACTATCAAGCAACCGCAACCGCTTCGACTAGAGCTCGCAGCAACTGGCACCAACTCAAACAGCTGTCCACCCATTGAAAGAAGCATTTGGGACATAACCTATCTCCTCCTGAACAACTTCAAGAGGAATGATGGAACAAACATGTTCCTCCAGAACGGTTGATCAACAACCACTTCAACCCGCGTTTGGGCTTTTGCCTTTATATTTGCCAACAGAATGGAATGAACATCAACTAACTCAGGACCATCAATCCAAATACCAAAGCACTTCTGACAGATATCAAGTGTTGTGGGTGAAATGTCCTCGATACATGATAGCTGACACGGTAGAAGGACTTTGCCGTCTCTTGGACATCTTCCGTGCACCGCACTCTGATTCTTAGGGGGGGAAGTTTTACTCCTTACCCACTCTATGAAATCATCTGCATTATCAAAGTGTGCCATCAGCTGATCCATTTCCTTTGCGTCCAGCCAAATCCCATTGCAGCTTGGGCAATAGTCTATATCTACATCCCAAAACCTCTTTGGTGATAACTCATTTTCCTTACCACATCTAGGGCAATTCATCCTTCTTCCATCCTTATCAGTCGATAATCAGTATAGACTATTTGTCATTATTACTCAATGGCAATGTAATACCCAATCAAAAGTATCATTACTTCCCTAGTCTTCAGAATACCCACTGGAAATCCTTCTTCGTAAAACAGTCTGAATGCTCTATCGTCGTTAGCACCCCAGGTCTTACTCCAGATCACATTATAATTATCTTTGGGCCGCTTAGCGTAGCGTCGACAGTCACTGTGCATATGCTTTCGCTCCTCGCTCCTATAGAATTCTTATAAAAGTTCTTTTCAGAGTCCAGAGGCGCTGATAGTTGTCCAGGCATTCATGTAGCTTGGTGCTGGTGCAAAACACCTCGATGTATGTGACCACAGCCAGTTCGAAATCTTTCTGGTTCCGTACTCTTCAGATAACCATTCCAGTTTCCGAAAGGTCAGAAAGATACGGTTCAGTCTCGCTTGTGTCCTGATCAGTCTTGATCGCATCAACCATTCCCTGTCCAATGAGAGCCTTGTTAAGAGGTACACCTGATGCATCATGTCACTGGTGGGCTGATATGTAGTACTGCATCCATTTCGAGAGCTGGATCTTTCAATAACAAGAGGGTAGATCGTGATACCCTTTTCACAGATCTTTCAAGCTCACACAGCGCTCCTGAGGGGACTCGTTTGAGTGCTGCGAAAGAAACAGAACCACTCCTGAAGAAGAATCAATACCGTAAATGATAGCCTTAGCCGAGTCAGCACCGAGCGCAATGTCTCTGAGAGCCATCCAGCAGAACAGACGATGGGACTCGAGAAAGTATAGAAATCTGTCGGCAGTCTCTTTGTCTTGAGATGAATGGCTGAAGAAATGTGACATTTTGAATTATAGCTTCCGCATGTTATCCGATCCACAGAAATGGCATTTAACTTTGCCAAGACCAGATCTGGATCCTCCTCTTCCACATACACTGCACACGTTCTTGCCGCACTCTACACAACGGTAAATGGAAGAAGGTGATCCAAAAAGCTTCGCTTTCTTATCACATACATCACATCTAGGCTTTGACATTGTTCACTCCTTTCGATTGTGAAGTAATAGTTACTATCCCATCTCTGCCACACTCATAGGTATTCCGTATGTTCAAGGCACACATGATTCTGTCAATACCTCTCTCTGTCAGATACTGCAGTTCCTTCAGTGAAGAGTACGCATTATCCCTGATGATCTCTCTGTTACCTTGTCATCCCTTGCCTCTGGATCATACTCGTTAGGAAGAGTGAGTGAGCACACACACCTATGACCGCATCGAGGGAACATCTAAGGCTCGACATCTCGCAACCAGGTTTTCTACTCTCGGCAACTAGTACAGAACTCATGCTCAATAGATTCAGCACAATAAGTAACATAATCTGCATCAAGATTAGAGGTAGTGCTTCAATCCGTTATATTTGAGCATCACCCCATGAAAGAGATGGACTCACCATGCGACTGAAGTCCCCTGAAGAACCTCGTTGAGTATAGATAAGAGAATGCTTTTCACTGAATGGCATATAATTCATTGATTCGCAGATTGCTAGCAATATTACCCAGCATCAGATCGGAGTAGCATGAATAACCTGGCAATTCTCTTTCTTATCGTGATTTCTACAGGCTACGGTTCTCTTCTACAGAACGAAGAGTCGACTCCAGAAATTATGGAGCAGTTCGTGGACGCCGTCTCGGCAGGAGATAACGGCCCAGTGTTCGAGAGCATTCCCTTTACTCTCAGAGACCTTTACTGGCTGCATGTTGGAAGGGAGTTCATGGAGCAGGGAGAAACCGAGAAAGCCTTCCTTGCTCTGTGCAACATTTCCAGCACGGCTGTGTCCAGTGTGAGAATGGTCCTGGGGGATGATGCGGGGGAACTGGAACTCATGCCCTCTCCCCCTCCAGAGAATGTCCCGGTTCTGATTCTTACGG
>Ga0209408_1000510_pt1 | contig 29166 bp, 25 predicted proteins | sample AD_UKC107_MetaG_FD_184422 | JGI IMG/M metagenome (GOLD analysis project Ga0209408, IMG submission 184422) | Active sludge microbial communities of municipal wastewater-treating anaerobic digesters from Hong Kong - AD_UKC107_MetaG (SPAdes)... | ecosystem: Engineered > Bioreactor > Anaerobic >... | reverse complement strand
ACAGTGACAGCCCTATCGCCGAGCAGGGGAAGCCCTCAAACGGCGGGATCGACCATCGTCTGGACGGCGTCAGCCTCCGACCCGGATGGGGACGCCCTCTCCTACAAGTTCTGGATGAAGGGACCTTCCACCGGAAACGCCTGGAAGGTCGTCAGGGACTGGTCCACCAGCAGCTCATGGACCTGGTCATCAGGTCCCGCTGACGCCGGCGAGTACAACCTCTACGTCTACGTCCGGGACGGAAAGCACGAGTCGGCGTCCCGCTACGACAGCGCCATGGGATATAGCGGCTACCAGCTCGTCAGCTCCGGAGGCGTCTATCAGCTCACCACCGACACCTCGATCCAGGACAGGCCCTCTCTAGCATACGGCGATGAGGGCAGCCTCCTCGCCTACCAGTCCTGGGAGGCGGGCTCCCTCTACAGCGGCGACATATTCATCAAGAGGTTTGATCCCGGCTGGAGCCTGCTGAAGAAGGTCCGGGCCACCAGCGATCCGGCCTACCAGGACACGCCTTCGGCGATCTATGCCGACGGATACTACTACGTCGCCTACGTATCCGACGAGACCGGAAACTGGGACATATTCATGAAAAAGTACGATGAGGATCTGAACCTCATCGAGACCAGGAGGCTGACCACCACCACGGCCGACCAGGACAACCCCTCTCTCGTTCGGGCAGGAAACGACTTCTACCTGGCCTACCAGTCCTGGGAGACGGGCTCATCGTATGGCGGCGACATCTTCATCGAGCGGTTCAACTCCGCCTGGACGTCGATGCGAAAGGTGAGGGCGACCACCGAGACGAGCTACCAGGACCGGCCGTCCCTCGCCTACGCTGGCGACGAGGACAAGATATACCTGGCCTACGCCTCGGAGGAGTCCGGCAACAGGGACATCTTCGTCAAGAAGTACGACAGAAGTCTAAACGCCCTCGACAAGAAGCGGATAACTACCGGCTCGTCGAGCCAGGACTACCCATCTCTGATCTGGCAGAACGGCGAGTTCGATCTGGTCTACAGCTCCCAAGAGGGAGGAAGCTACGACCTGTACCTGGAGAGGTTCAATCCCGCCTGGGGCCTGATCGAGAGAGTTTCAGTAACAGGGACCTCCAGCGACGAGATCTGGCCATCCCTCGCCTATAGCCCCTTCGACGGCCTCCTCTGGGTGGCCTACGTTCTCCAGGAAGGCGCGGGCAGCGACATCTTCGTCCGGCCCGCCAGGTCTGCGGACTCGATGGCCAGCTGCTGGACGGCCATGGACTTCAGCGCCACCGGTGCCTACGGCCCCTACACCCTCACCGTAAGGTTCTACGGGCCGACGGGAGAGCTCGTCGACCCCACGAGCCTGAGGCTGACCTGGAGCCCCGCTGACGCCGTCCTGACAAGCAGCACCCTCCGGAAGGTCTCGACGGGAACCTACCAGCTCGAGTCCAGGTTCGGATCGGCTGGCCTCAAGACCTTCACCATGAACTCCAACGTCGCTGGGTGCAGCGCCGAGAGCACCGTGAACGTCCAGGTGGCCTGACCGCCAGGGTCGAAAGACGTCCTGAAGCAAAAGTGGGAGATCGGTGGCGCTGGTCGCGCCGCCGAACCCAATATTTTTCGTGGATTAAGAATGCCTGAAGTGCGCCGGATTAAGGGGACCGGTCGAAGACGGTCACGTACAGCCTCTTGTTGTACTCCACTATCGTCCTGCGAACATCCCACGCCGTGTAGATGTAGAGGGCCAAGAGAAACGGGATCGGGATTAGGCTCACGCTTCCGAGGGCCTCTCCAAAGCTGATCGGACCAAATCCGCGGAGAGAGAGAGATACGGCGAGCAGCATGGCATCGACCAGCATCAAGATCGTGCCCTTGGCCGCCTTCCCCGCGTAGATCAGCCCACCTCCTGCAAAAAAGAGCAGAACCATTAGCATTCCAACCGGGAGCTTCTTCCGCTCAAGCTCGTAGAACATGGCCTTCTCCATCTCCGGCATCTTCTGGGCGTTCTCCCATATGATCTGAAACCTCTCGTCTTCGCTCATGTTAAAGGCCTCGATCTTAATGGTTCAGGTCGATTTAAATATTAGAGGTTTTTCTCAACCTGCGAAAAGTATTTTTATGGCATTATGCGTAACTCGTATATATCTACAATATATATCAACTAATAGGTCAAATTGTGAGGGAGCCATGTTAGCCCTTTTAGCCACAATCGCGGGTCTGGTCATCACGGGATACTCCGCATCCAAGATCTATTCGACTCGCAAGGGACAGGGTCAGAAGCTGCGGGATATGGAGGTGTTGAGACGCCTCAACATACCCCCAAAAAAGCAGGTCAGAGCCTGGAGCCTCCTCATGCTCCTGGGCCTGGTCCTCCTCACTCCGGGCCTGGGCTATCTCCTCTCCTACGATCCGATCTCAAGCGACGGGAAGGACATTGCGAGTTCGAATCTTAAGGCGACCCCTTTGGGAACCCCCGTCATGGTTCCTCCATCGGAAAAACTGGATAAAACGCCACGAATCGTCGATAAGGACGGATCGAGCTCCGCTGGCTTCTTCCTTTCATCGGGTGGAGGCGGCGGCAGTAAAAGATCCTCTTCGGGAGGCAGCAAAACAAATTCGGACCCAACTCCGACCGAAAGCGCCACCAAAACCGACGAACACGAAGCTTTCGCCGCTGCCGCCAAATCCGACGACCTGAAAGGAGATACGGAACTGAAGGCGACGAGACCCCTGACCGGATCCGACAAGATCGACACTGCGCCCGAAAAGATCTCCGCCCCGGTGGCAAAAGAGACCTCCAAGCTTCTCGACGAGATGAAGCCGGCTCTGACAGATGAAGCCGTCGTTGACGAAGGGGGCCACGAAAAAATCCCGGCCGCATATGTCTCCGGCTACTCGGTGGCGGAAAGCGAGCCGTCCGAGAAGTTCACCGAACCTGTTGTGATCGACGCCGCACCGGAGAAGAGAACCTCCCCCGTCGCCACCGGATATTCGGTGGCGGAAAGCGAGCCGTCTGAGAAGTTCACCGAGCCCGAGTCCATCGACGCAGCGCCGGAAAATGGTTCCGTCAAATATGCCGCCGGATATCTGGAGGCCGAAATCGAGCCCGAATTGACTCCGGCCGAAACAGAAGATGGATCCGAGGCAGCCAAAGCCGAGATAGAAGAGGGCCCGTTCCTGAACGGCTCAGGATCTTCGGAGATCGGCGAAGAGTTAGGATCTTCTTCCACGCCTCCATCTGGGGAGCCTTACGATGCCGAAGTCGAGTTGGCCCTACCAGCAACATATCCCGCATCCATAAACTCAGATCTCGGCGAGGATCCAGACGTGTCGCAGGTCACCTCAGAGACCGAAGATCCGGCGAGCGGCAGCATCACCGGTCTGCCCGTTCCCCCTGCCGCGGAGACGGGGCCGCAAATCGATGAAGTTAAGAAGCTCGAATTTAAGGATGATCCCAAATCAGAGATGGAGACCACCGGCAACGATTCGGATGAGAAAAAGCCGGCGGAGAGCTTGTTGCCGAATTTGGATGGTCCCTTTGGCGACTTCAAAACAGTTCCCAGGCTCGACACCTTAGGCAAGGGGTTCACCTTTGGCGAGGAATTCGAGAATTTCACGTCGATTTCCCGACCTGGGACGGGAGTCGACAGAAACAGCACGTTGAACGCCGTTCAGATGATGAAGTTCGAAAAGATCGATCTAGGGTCGAACTTCCGCGGGGGATCCGGCTTGACCCCCAGCAGCCCCTTCGGATGATTTCAAAAGGAGGTTCGATGGACTATCAGAGGTTAGAGTTGGCGGCTCGGGTCCAGGATGCGAGGGAAAATGGTGCTCGAAAAGGTTGATATCCCAGATCTGAAGAGGATCGGGTCCGGCGGGGTCGTCCTCCTCTTCATCCTCTTTTTCGTCTCGGTGGTAGATGGAGAGGAGCTTTCTGCTGGCGACTGGTCCGAGACGGGAAACGCTCAGGTCAATAGGGGTGAATACGAGAAGGCGGTCGCCAGCTACGACCGGGCGATAGGGCTGGACGCCCATAACCCCGACCTCTGGTACAACAAAGGCCTCGCCCTCGAGAGACTGGGCAGGTATGAAGATGCCCTGTACTGCTACCAGAGGGCCACGAACATCAAGCCCTTCGACCCCGACCTCTGGCTGAGCAGAGGGGCTGCCCTCTCAGGTCTGGGCCGGTACGAAGAGGCTCTGGAGAGCTACGATAGGGCTGTCGAGTTCGGCTCCGAAGACGCCGACGGCTGGAACAACAGGGGCACGATTCTCGCAAAGCTGGGCAGGCTTGGCGAGGCCTTGGAGAGCTACGATAGGGCGATCGAGCTCGATCTCGAGGAGGCCGGTGTCTGGAAGAACAAGGGCACCATCCTCACCAAGCTCGGCCAGCACGAAGAGGCTCTAGACTGCTACAACCGGGCGATCGAGCTCGATCCTGAGGACGCAGACGCCTGGAACAACAGGGGTTCCGCTCTTCATCAGCTGGGTCGATATCAAGAGGCTCTGAACTGCTATAACCGGGCGATCGGACTTGATCCGCTTCACAAGTACGCCTGGCACAACAAGGGGCTGCTCGTCCCCACCCTCGACGAGGAGACGAAGGATGCCTTCGCCCTTTCGAGAGAGAGGATTTACGTCGAGACAGAGACGAAGACCGGACCCCTTCTCGTCGAGGACGACGCCGGCTCAAATGACGAACAAGGAACGGAGAACGAGAAGCTCGACGGTTGGAGAGTTCTTCTGGTGATAGCTGCGATCATGATGGCCGGGCTCCTCTCAAACCTGGGCGGTAAAGGAAGGGCCCATTACATCGGCTTCCTCCAATCTTCCCTCAACCGACTCGTTCTCATCGGCGACAGGTCTATCAAAAGGCGCTGACCATGGGAATGAACCTCAACTTTGTTATCCTCTTTTTGGCCCTCGTCGCCGCGCCCGCCTCGGCAGATCTCGACAAGGCCAGGGGTACGGTGATCGCCGTTGAGAGCGGCGACGTCTTCGACGTCCAGATCGACGAGGCTGCCCCCAAAACCGGATCGGGGATGGTGAAGGTGAGACTGGCTGGCGTCAGCTTGCCGCCGCTAGAATCGATCGAGGGGAAAGCCGCAAAAGAGTTCTCAGAAGCCCTTCTCATGAACAGGACAGTCTGGCTGGAGATCGAAAACCAGAGCGACGACGGCCGAGATTCCTTCGGAAGGCTCCTCTGCGTCGTCTACTTGGAAGACCCGGGTGGTGAGATCAACCTGACCCACCCCCTAAGCAGGATCCGGGTGGACGCGGGCCACGCCGAGGTCGACGACTCCGGGGACGTAGAGGCCGATCTCGAGGACTGGCTGATATGGGTGGTGATCAACGAGGTGGAGGCAAACCCCCTAGACAGCGACGTGGACAACGAATGGGTGGAGCTTTACAACGACGGATTTTACGACGCCGATGTTGGCAACTGGACCCTGACGACGGCTGGCGGATCGGTCATCACCATCGAGCCTGGAACGATCGTCCCTGCGTTGGGGTTTTTGGTGGTTACGGCTGATGGCTACTGGCTCCGGAACAACGATGAGCTGGTGATTTTGAGAGACGCAGAGGGGCTGGAAGTCGACAGAACCCCGCTCCTGAACGACGAGGATGACGACGACTATAGCTGGTCCAGATACCCCGACGGCGGCGACGAGTGGGTCTACATCGAGGCGAGCCCCGGACAGCCAGTCCCTCCGATAGAATTCTCTCTTGGCACCATCTCCGACCTTGCTGAGGATGAGAACTGGCTTCAATGGTCAGTCGGCTGTTATCCTTATGGCCTGTGGGACGTCTCGGACTTCATCCAATAGGCCCTCAAGATGCCCTCCAATTCTCTCTTTTTACCCTTCGTCTCGACCCCGTCCAGTTTTTATAAACCTCCATCGAAGGGTGATGTTGATGACTCGGACCGAAGAGAGGCTCTCCCTGGAGCTGCCTGTCATCCTGCCTGAGGAGCGCGGCCAGTGTCCCCGGTGCGCTGATCGGCTGGTGGAGGCCCTCTCGGAGCAGAGAGGGATCGAAAGGGTCCACCTCAGGCACGAGGGGGAGAGGGACCTCCTCTGCCTCCACTACGACCCGAACCTCGCCTCCCTCGAGAAGGTGAGGAGGCTGGCGGAGGAGACGGGGTTGGCGGTCTCCGAGAGGTACCGGCACGAGACCCTTCGGGTGAGAGGGATGGACTGCGCCGACTGCGCCAAGAGCCTCGAGCACATCCTCTCTCGCCTTCCGGGGATCATCGACGTCTCCGCCAGCTACGCGGCCGAGCGGGTCAGGGTGGAGTACGACTCCGCCGAGACGTCTCACCGGGAGATCGTCCGTCGGCTGGGATGGATCGGATACGAGGTCGAGGAGGAGGAAAAGGAAGGGGGATTACGACGCCATTGGAAGCTGGCGTTCTCCCTCCTGGCCGGTCTGTTTCTTGCGGCGGGGTTCCTAGCGGACAGGTTGGCGGCGTTCTCCGCCCAGACCGTCGCTGCGATCTATCTTCTCTCCTACCTGGCGGGAGGCTACGACGCCACCAGACACGCCGTCAAGGCCGCGGTCCACGCACGATTCGAAGTCGACTTTTTGATGGTGGTGGCGGCCCTAGGCGCCGCCATGGTGGGCCAGCTGGCGGAGGGCGCCCTCCTTCTATTCCTCTTCAGCCTGGGCCACTCCCTGGAACACTACGCCATGGGCAGGGCTCGAAGGGCGATCGAGGCCCTGGCCGAGATATCGCCGAAGACCGCGAGATTGAGACGGGACGGGGTTGAGGTGGATCTGGCCGTCGAGGATCTGGAGAGAGGCGACGTCGTCGTGGTCCGGCCCGGCGAGCGGATCCCCGTTGACGGCCTCGTCCTGATGGGCACGTCCACCGTGAACGAGAGTCCCATCACCGGGGAGAGCCTCCCGCAGGAGAAGTCGGCAGGCGACCAGGTATTCGCCGGGACGGTCAACGGCGAGGGATCTTTGGAGATCGAGGTGACGAAGCTCGCTAGAGATTCCACCCTCGCCAGAGTCGTCTCGATGGTGGAGGAGGCCCAGGTTCAGAAGGCGCCCTCCCAACGGTTCGCCGAAACGATCGAGGGAACCTTCGTCCCTCTGGTTTTGGCGGGAGTCGTCCTCATGATCGTCGTCCCGCCGGCGGCGGGCCTTCTTCCCTGGAATGAGGCCTTCATCCGGGCGATGACCATCCTGGTGGCCGCCTCGCCCTGCGCCCTCGCCATCTCCACCCCCTCTGCCGTCCTCTCGGGGATCGCCCAGGCCGCTCGGCACGGGGTCTTGATTAAAGGAGGCGTCCATCTCGAAAATATGGGGTCCGTAAAGGCGATAGGCTTCGATAAGACGGGGACCCTCACCCTGGGCCAGCTCGATGTGACCGATATCGTCCCTATAGGCGAAACCGACGAGGACGACCTTCTCCGAATCGCCGGAGCCGCAGAGAGCAGGTCAGGCCATCCTCTGGCAGAAGCCGTCCTGAGGACTGCCAGATACCGAGGTCTTGACCTGCCGGAGGTAGGGTTCCTCCAGTCGATTCCGGGGAAGGGCGTAAAGGCCGACCTCGGCGGAGAAGAGGTCCTGATCGGGAACCTGAAGCTCTTCGTGGGCGATGAGACCAAGGTCGATCCCCTTTTTGACCGGGTTCTATCCGAGGCCGAGAACCTGGAAGAGAAGGGCAAGACAACCATGATCGTGAAAAAGGGCGGCCATTTTTTGGGGGTGATAGGATTTTCAGACAGGCCGCGGCCCGAAGCCGCCACAGCCCTCGAGCGGCTGAAGGACCTGGGGATCGAAGCTCTTGTGATGATCACAGGGGACAACGAACGGGTCGCCGCCGCCATCGCCACCGAGGTGGGGACGACCGACCAGATATCAAGCCTTCTTCCCGAGGAGAAGGTCTCCGCCGTCGATGAACTGCTCCAAAAGCATGGATCCGTGGCGATGGTAGGCGATGGCGTCAACGACGCCCCGGCCCTTGTCCGGGCCACCGTCGGGATCGCCATGGGCGCTGGCGGAACCGACGTCGCCCTGGAGACCGCTGACGTCGCCCTCATCTCCGACGACCTCTCAAGGCTTCCCTTTGCCGTGGCCCTGAGCAGAAAATCCCGAAAGATCATAAGAGAGAACCTGGCAATATCCCTCTCGGTGATCGCCCTTCTGATCCCCCTGGCCCTCTCGGGCCTTGCAGGGATAGGCCTTGCCATCGTCCTTCACGAGGGGTCCACCCTTCTCGTGGTGGCAAACGCCCTCCGGCTTCTCCGTTTCCGGCCGGAATGACGGGTTACCCAATTCGCTTTATTCGTCGTTTTCTCTTTCCAGCTCCAGCTCCCTCGCCTTCTCCAGCGCCTCGTCGGCCTCCTCGTCTCTGTCGAGGGATTTCATAGCGAGGGCCATGTTCTTCCAGGCCGTGGTGTACTCGGGATAGATCTCTACCGCCTTCCGAAAGCTCTCCACAGCCTCTTCGGGTCGTTTCAGGGCGATGAGGCAGACCCCCCTGTTGTTCCAGGTGTAGAAGTCGAAAGGGTCGATGAGGATCGATTCGTCGTAACATTCGAGAGCCTCTTCGTGCCGGCCCAGGTTGTCGAGGGCTGCGCCCTTGTTATTCCAGGCCCTGCCCGCCCTCGGGCCCAGGGGTTCGATCTCTATGGCCCGATCGCAAGAGTCGACCGCCTCCTGAAACTTTCCAAGGGTGTGGAAGGCGTAGCCTTTGACTATCCAGGATCTAGCGTCCGAGGGGTCGATCTCCAGGGCTCGATCGGCCGAATCCAGGGCCTCCTCGTGCCGGGCCAGCTCGTTCAAGGCGATCGCCCTCCCCCGCCAGCTTTGGACGTGATCCGGATCCACATCCAAGGCCGTCTCGAAAGATTCCACAGCCTCTTGGTAGCGGTGGGCTTTCCGGAGGGATTCTCCGAGGAGGTGCCATGCCTCGAGGAAGAGGGGGTCTTTTTCGGTCGCCCTCTCCAGATACTTGATGGCCTCTTCAAAGGAGCCGGAGCTGTAGTGGGCGGCGCCCTTCTTATACCAGTAATCCGGATCTAACAAGCCGTCACCGCCTCGGACAATAGCGATCTGCAAAAAGGTTCAAACATCTCAACCACTCTTCGTCCCGGAACGTTGTTAAGCCTTCTGTCATCCTCCTCGGACCCTCTCAGAGAGGAGTCTCGATATGTCGCGAACCTTCGGGACAAGGGACTCGTAAACCTCCCTGAGATCGAGGTCGGAAAGACCGCCCCCTTCAACCAGATCCCTCAGATCGATGACCAGCTTCTGGAGGGGATCTGTCCCGAACCCGTAGAATTTGATGTAAAGGAAGGCGATGAAGAGAAGGAGCAGCATTGCGACGAACTTCGTCTTCGACCCTCTTTTTCTTTTTGTTCCGATCTCCCGGAAGTCTGAACTTTCGATCGATTCTCTCTGCCGGTGGCTCCTCTTCTCGGCTACGTTCCTTCGGAGCCGGTCGATCTCCGCCGGACCCCAGAGCCTCACCCCCCGCCTTTCGGCCAGATCCGCCGCGGACCGTGAAAAACCGGCTGATGGCGAGACGACCACGAAGACGCTTCCAGAGTGCTTCTCCTTGGCTTTGGCAGCCCTCTCAACGTCGGCCTCGTCGACGGGTCCGCCAGATTTTTTGCAATATATGAAGTAGGTTATCTGGTGGCCCACCTCGTCGGTCTTGATGGCGATCAGCTCCGATCCGCCATCGTCAGATCTGGCAGCCTTGACGACCCTGTAGCCGTTCAGCTCGATCAGATCAGCAAAATCCTCCTCGAAACTGTATCCGGCTCCCGGTGGACTCAACCATATCCCCCCCGTTTCATCTTCGGCCCCATCCGACGCTGTCTTGAGATTATTTGACCCTTTCCGCCGATTTCTCCGATACGAGGCAGCTATCGAACTCTAAAGATCTCCCCAAGACCAATGTCTTATATATTATGATATTCTATGGTTATTTATAGTTGGGGCAAAGTGCGGCCCGGTCTCCTCGGCCGCCCCTTATCCGAGCATCTCCGCATCGATGCTGAAATTGGTCGAAAGGCCGCTCCATTATGGCAAGATATATATTGCGAGGCCGCAATTCGCTGTCCGCATGTACTTGGACGGTGGTGATGATATATGAGTTCGATGCAATCTGAGATCGCCAACCGTTTGGTCCAGTTCCTCGACCTGGACACGGATGGAAGAAGGCGTTTCGTTCTGGGAGTGATCCTGGAATCGGGCGAAATTACCGTAAGCTCCCTTTACAAGGCGGTCAAAGAGCAGTTCGAGACCTCACGCAAAGTGGTGGCATCGCTTTTGGGGTATATCTGTTCCAAGCTGGGAATCCTCAGCGCACACAAAAAGTCCTACCGTCTGCCAACGGTTTACGTCCTGAAGGAGGAGTATACCGACCTCCTCAGGTCCGTGCTTAACGCCACCGCCGCACCCAGCGATTCATGACCCACGTCAAGAACGCTCCGAGAACCGCGACCACCTTGAAGATCAGATCAAAGTCGGAACACTGGATCAGCCACTCCAAAGACCCCTACCTCGAGCTGATGCTTCGCCTATTCCAGGACGAGAAGACGGCTCGGCGAGGCAGGGATTTTCTCAACATGGTCGAAGAGGGGCAGCTCAAGGGCGAACCTCTGAAAACCAGGGACTGGAAGCGGGTAATGGAAGATCTGGACGTCTCTCGGTCCGCCTTCTATTTCATGAGAAACAAGCTTTTGGGAGCGGGAATGATCGCCGTCCGGTCCGGGGAATACAGGCTCTCCGGGATGTTCAGCCGCGACCTCGCAGACATGTCCCGATGGTGGTGGACGGCGGTCATGGGAAATGATCCCGAGACGCTGTAGATTTTAATTCGTCAAAGTGATTTTTGGAAGGGTTACAGGGCAGCGGTCAGATCGCCCATCCTTTTCTCGATGGTCATCACGATCCTGTCGTTGTCCATGTATTCCAGGCCCGCTCCACAGAAAGGACATACGAAGTTGTTCTCGCTCGCCTCGTCGAAGACGAACCGAGCACATCCGCTGACGCATGCGTAGAATATGTTGTTCTTCTCGTAAGATAGCCTCTCTTCGAGCTTTCTCAAGAGCTTTCTGACTTCAGATTCAAGAGCCCGGTCGAGGTTCTCGGCGCAGAGAGTCCATAAATACGTCAGCCACCCGCTTTCAGGATCCCTTTCCCGCCTGTACTTTGCAAGGCGGTGCTCATAGAGGAGATAGAGCGTTCTTCGGACCGAATTTAGGCTGATTCCGGTGATCTCTGCAACGTATTCGTCGGTAACCTCCTCGTCGGGCATGCACTCGACGATCTGGAGCCCCTCCTCCCCCACGAGCTTGCGCAGGTAAGCGCGGTAGATAGGATCCTCAATCAAAGCCAACAGATCACCACTTGTCTCTCTCGGAAGCAAAATTCGCGTCTTCAATAGTTTCGGCCATCGCATCTCCTGTATTCGGATATCTATGCATCTATTGCTTATAGCAATTTCCCTGACTCGCCCACTTTGGTATGAGATGTCAATGTTTTTGTAACATCAACATCCGGCAGCGTGCAAAAAGTGGTAAATCCGCCCACGGGTTCAGAATCTCACAGGCACGAAGGAAAAAGGGGATTGAGATCGGTGCGCTCAAGAGGGGCCCACTCTTTCGCCCCTGATCCTCTCGACAAAACGCCTCTTCTTGGCGATCGCCCTCTCGGCGGCCGTGTCCACCTTCTCCCTCATCTCGGCGAAGTCCCGGACGGGACCCTCGTCCACAGCCTTCTTTATGGGGGTGTAAGCCGACTCCCTGAACCTCGGCTCAAAGCCCATTATCCCGTCTTTGGTGTGAAGCTCGACGCCCGAGCCCTCTTCGACTCTGCCGATCCTGTCGATATCTACCCCCGTGGACCTGACCACCTTCATTATCTCCTCGGCGGCGGAGGGCGGGGCGATGATGAGGAGGGCGTCTATCGAGACCCCGAGGTAGTCGATCTTGAGAGACTCCAGCATATCGAGGACCTTCGGGTTCACGAGCCGTGCCATCTTCTCCTCCTCGAAGACCAGCTTCACCCCGGCGGTCTTCGAGATTTCCTTGGCATCGCCCCTGATCCCGCCGTTGGTGACGTCGGTCATGGCGTGGATCTCGACGTCGGCGTCCAGGAGGGCTGACGCCGCCTCCAGGAACTTTATGTTGATCGTCTCATCGACGACGTCGTGCATGCCGTAGTAGAGGGCGGCGGCGCAGACCGTCCCCCCGCCAGCCCCCTCGGTCATGAGGATAACGTCACCGGGGGCGGCGTCTTTTCTCGGCGAAAGGAGGTCTGAGACCCCGACGGCACCGACGCAGCCCGTGAGCCGATTTCCGATCACCATATCCCCACCGATGCGGAGGGTGGATCCGGTTATGAGGGGCACACCCGTCAGCTCTCCGACGGCGGCGATCCCCGCCAGGTGGTCGAAGAGGCGGCTGACGTCGCCGTCGTCGGCCAAATGAATGTCCGAGAACATGGCCACAGGTCTTGCCCTCATGACCAGTATGTCCCGCAGTGTCGCTCTCGTGACGTGAAAGCCCGCCAGGAAGGGATAGTCGCTGAGGCGCGAGTGCATCCCGTCGACGGAGAGGACGAGGTATTTTCCCCCGGCCTCGACGGCTCCCGAGTCGTCGAGCTGCCTGGAGTCGACGACGGCGTCCGTCTCCCCGATCACCTCGGCGATCTTCTCGTGGGCGTAGAAGTCGCCTAGGCCCCTAGACCCGACGCCGAAGTCGCCCATGGTGACCCCAGAGTCTGATAGGTCGAAGACGTCGCCCTCTGGGTTCAAAGTCGCCCTCGCCTCCTCCAGGACGGCCTGCGCCAGCCTTTCGGCGTGCGCCCTCGTGATCCTTTCGCCCTTCACCTCGACGATCAGTTCGGCCAGCTTCTCCTCGAGGTTGGGGTCGTTTCTCGCGAGGCCCCTCTTGGCAAAACCCTCCAGATCCATGGATGAAGGTTGGCCCCGGAGGATAAAAAAAGCTCTATCTCCGCCCGAAGATCTTCTCCAGCTGGACCTGCGATATCGTGACGGTGGTGGGCCTTCCGTGGGGGCAGGTCTTGGGGTTCTCGCAACTGAAGAGATCCCGCAGAAGGTCATGCATCTCCTTCCATGCCAACTCGTGGCCGGCCTTGATCGATCCGCGGCAGGCGAGAAGCTTCAGGATCTCGTCTTTTCCCGTCGCCTCCGTCCCCACCTTGCCGAGGGCAAATAGATCCCTCAAAACGTCGTGGACCGCCTCGGGGCTTTCGAGCCGCTGGCCGATGGCCGGGACCGACCGGACGTGGTAGGCGCGCCCTCCAAAGGGGTGGATTTCAAAGCCCATATCCTCCAAGACCTCGCCCCACTCCTCCAGCATCACCACCTCCTTCGGGGAGAGCTCCAGGGTGACGGGCACGATCAGCTCCTGGGATATGGTGCCGGCAGCGTATTTTTTCGCCAACGTCTCGTACCGGACCCGCTCGGCCGCCGCGTGCTGGTCCACCAGGACGATTCCGTCGGGGCCTTCCGCCACGATGTAGAGCAAAAGCGCCTGCCCCAGGACCCTCAGGCCGCCGGGGAGCGAAACCACATCAAGGTCGAGCCGCCCTCCTCCAGAGGTGAAGGGGAGGGTCCTCTGGACCTCGACCACGGCAGAGGCTCCCGCCACCTCAGGGCCGACGGCCGCCCCTCCGGGGGCCTCCTCTTTCGAGGCTAACTCGCCCTCGCCAAACGCCCCCCCTACCTCTTCCTCTGCCTCCGACGCTCCCAGCTCAGTCGGCAGGAGGGCCTTCATCTGCCGGGGCCCCGACTCCTTCTCCTCTGACTTCGAGAGGGCGAGAGAGATCGACTCGGTGACCATCCCGGCCAGCTCCTCCTCCCTCAAAAAGCGGACCTCCAACTTCGCGGGATGGACGTTGACGTCCACCATCGACGGGTCGATCCGGAGGGATAAAACGGCAATGGGATAGCGGCCGGAGGGAACGAGGGTCCTGTAGGCCTCATTGACCGCCCTCGCGAGGGCCTTAGACTTCACGTACCTTCCGTTGACGTAGGTCATGATCCAGTCGGGGCTGGACCGCGTCACAGTCTGCCTTCCCACCGCCCCGGTGATGGAGACGAACTTCGACTCGGCCTCGATCGGTATGAGGTTACGGGCCACATCGCTTCCGAGGATTCGGAGGATGGGGTCGTTCCAGCTCTCGGACCGGACCGACTTGAAGAGGGTCTTGTTCCCGCTGAAGAGCTCGAAGGATATGTGGTGGTTGATGACGGCGTAAGAGGTGACGACGTCGACGATCCTCGCCAGCTCTGCCCTCCCGCTTCGGAGGTACTTCCGGCGGGCGGGGACGTTTCGAAATAGGTCCACGACCTCGATGGAGGTCCCGGCGGGAGACCCCACCTCGCCGACATCTGTGATCTTGCCGTCCTCGATTTTGATGTGGGTTCCGGTGACGCCGACCCCCCCGGACCTGACCTTGGTCACCAGGTCGACGGACTTGGCGACACTCGCTATGCTCGATAAAGCCTCGCCCCGAAACCCCAGGGTCGATATCCGATCCAGGTCGCCCGCGCCCGAGATCTTGCTTGTGGCGTGCTTCTCGAAGGCGAGAACAGCGTCCTCCCGGTCCATGCCGCAGCCGTCGTCGGTGACCCTGATGAGCCCCTTGCCGCCCTCGGCCACCTCCACCAGGATCTTCGAGGCCCCGGCGTCGATGGAGTTTTCGATCAGCTCCTTGACGACGGAGGCTGGCCTCTCGATCACCTCGCCCGCGGCGATCTTGTTGACAGCGTCCCGGTCCAGGAGCTTAATTTTCGTCATCCTTCACCCCTCAGCCTCTTCTGGTAGAGGGTGAGCCTGTTCAGCGCCTCCAGGGGGGTGAGTCCGTCCAGGTCCAGCTCCCTGATCTCGTCGAGGAGGTCGCCGCCCTCGTCGGGGACGACGGGACCCTCCACCAAAAATCCGTCCCTGTCATCGCCCCCATCCCCCTCTCTGTCAACACCCTCACTGTCATCGATCCCCTCGTCGTCGCCCTCTCCGGTTCTGGCCCGCGGCTCGTCGAAGAATATTAGCTGGGTGTACTTGGGCCCCTTCCTCCTCGACCCGCGACCGTTCCCCAGGGGCTCGATCACCGCCTCCCGCTCGATCTCCCGCAGGATCTCCTTCGCCCTCGAAACAACCTCCTGTGGGACTCCCGCCAATTTCGCGACGTGGATGCCGTAGCTTCTGTCCGTCGCACCGGGGACGACGGTCCGCAGGAAGACGACGGAGTCACCCTCCTCCTTGACGGCCATGTTGTAGTTTTTGACCCCCGAGAGGACACCCGCCAGCTGGGTGAGCTGGTGGTAGTGGGTTGCGAAGACCGCCTTTCCCCGGACCCTGTTGTGGATGTGCTCTGTGATCGACCAGGCGATGGCAAGGCCGTCGAAGGTGCTCGTCCCCCGCCCGATCTCGTCCAAGAGGATCAGGCTCCTAGAGGTGGCGGAGGTGAGGATCTTCGCCAGCTCCGTCATCTCGATCATGAAGGTGCTCTGGCCCGCCGAGAGGTCGTCGTAGGCTCCGACCCGGGTGAAGATTCGATCGACGGGAGATATCGAGGCGAAGGATGCGGGGACGAAGGAGCCCATCTGGGCGAGGATGACGGCGAGGGCGATCTGCCTCATGTAGGTCGACTTTCCGGCCATGTTCGGCCCCGTCAGGATCAGAAAACGATTTTCCTTGCCATCGAGGTGGACGTCGTTTGCAACAAAGCCGCCCCGCATCGCCCTGTCCAGGATCGGGTGCCTGCATCCTCTCATCGAGATCTCGCCGCTCGCGTTAAGATGGGGCCGCGAGAACTCGCTTTCGGCGGCCACCACGGCCAGGGTGACGAAGACATCGATTTCACCCAACGCCGCGGCCCTCTCCTGGATCTCCCGGGCCCGGCTCGCCGCCTCGGCCCGGATCTTGAGGAAGATCTCCTCCTCCAGGGCAGCGGACCGCTCCTGGGCCGAGAGGACACGCGACTCCATCTCCTTCAGCTCCGGCGTGATGAAACGCTCGGCCCCCGCCAGGGTCTGCTTTCTTATGTAATCGGCGGGGACGGCCGAGAGGTTTGCCTTCGTCACCTCGATGTAGTAGCCGAAGACGTTGTTGTACCCCACCTTCAGAGACTTGATCCCGGTCCGGTTCCGCTCCTCCCGCTCCATCCGCGAGATCCAGCCTCGCCCCTCTCGAAGAAGCGACTTCAGCTCGTCGAGCTCGGGGTCGTAGCCGTCCCGGATGATACCCCCCTCCCGGATCGCCGTGGGGGGGTCGTCACGGATCGCCCTTCCGACGAGCTCGGCCACCTCTCGGAGGGAGCCGAGGTCAAGCCGGCCTTTCAGGTCGAGAAGCCTGCTGGATTTGACTTCAGCCAGGAGCTGGACGATTCGGGGGAGCCGCTCAAGAGAGCCCTTCAGGGCCATCAGGTCCTTCGGCGACGCCGTCCCGCAGGAGGTTCGGGCCACCACCCGCTCCAGATCGCCGGTCCCCTTCAGAGCCTCCCGGATATCAGTCCTCAGCAGGGAACCGGCCACCAGCTCCTCCACAGCGTCCAGGCGGCCCTCGATTTTATCCGGAGAGATTAAGGGCATCTGGAGCCACTTCTGGAGGGTCCTAGACCCTCCGGGGGTGGAGGTCAGATCGAGGAACTCGATGAGAGAGCCCCTCTTGGTCCGATCCCGGATGTTTCGAAAAAGCTCCAGGTTTCGTAAAGTCGTCTCGTCGAGGACCATGAACTCCTTCGGCGAGTAGATCCGGATCTCGGAAATGTGGTCGAGGGCCAAAAGGTGGGCCGATTCGAGGTAGGATAGGACCGCGCCGCAGGCCTTCACCGCAGGGCCCATATCCATCAGCCCCGATTTCGTCAGGGTCTCCGAGCCGAAGTGGGCGAGGAGGCGGGCCTTCGCCCCGGCGAGGTCGAACTCGGCGTCATCGAGCCTCTGGACCCGCCCCCCCGCGCCGTCGCCGACGAGGCGGGGGTCGGCGGACTTTGCGATGAGGCACTCGGAGGGCCGAAACTTCGCAAGCTCGCTTGCGAGCTTCTGATCGCCATCCGACAGTTCCGTCGCGAGAAACTCGCCTGTGGAGACGTCGAGGAAGGATAGGCCGATCTTGCCGTCCTCCTCGAAGACCGACGCCAGATAGTTGTTTGACCCCTCCTCCAGCATCGAGGGCTCGATGATCGTTCCGGGGGTGATGACTCGGATGATCTCACGTTTGACGAGCCCCTTCGCCTTCTTGGGGTCCTCCACCTGCTCGCAGATGGCGACCTTGTAGCCGGCGCCGACTAGCTTTGGGAGGTAGGCGTCGAGGGCGTGGTAGGGGATCCCGGCGAGAGGTATCCGGTTTCCCTCCTTGTCCTTCTGCCTTGATGTGAGGGTGATGTTCAAAACCCGGGCCGTGATCTCGGCGTCCGCCCCGAAGGTCTCGTAAAAGTCGCCCATCCGGAATAAGAGGACGGCATCGCCGCACTTCTCTTTCATCCCGAAGTACTGGTCCATCAATGGTGAGATCTTGGCCATGGGCTATCTGGCAAGATGAGGGCTTCGTCTCTCATATCGGTTTCGGCCCTTTTAAAAAAAGAATTTGAGGCGAAATGATCAGAGATCGCTCTCGATTACTCCTGGAATCGCCACTCGTAGAGGTAGCTTCTTGAGTAGCAAAATTGGCCGTCGCAGAATGGATGGCAGACCCTAAAGGGGCAGATCTGAACGCCGGGCCAGTGGCGCCCGGTGAAGGGAAATCCTGGCCTATGGATCGAGCTGAGCTGAGGGTGCATCTGCTCAAATCGGGGCCCATACAGCGGATCGCCCCCGACCCAGGGAGTTCCGAACCCGTGCTCAAACCTCTCCATCGCCGCCCTCTCTCCCGGCCTCATCTCCACGCCGTTTTCGAAATCCATCGCTCCTGCAAACCCCACCAACGATATGATGAGGACCGCCGATATCAATATCCAATTCACCCCACACCATCCCCTTTTTTCACTTCGATTTTCGATCATACGAAGGAGACTGAGGTCTCCTCTCCAAGAAATCACGCTCTGGGAGGATAAGAAATTATCTTTCGCTCGGGATAAGAAGATCGAGCCGATCTCTATCGCTGATCGAGTCAAGTTTTGCGGTGCACCCCGCAGTAGAACTGCGGTGTGGCCGCCGCCTTAGTGTTCTGGTTTTTAGGACGGACCTCAAACAAGTTGCACTATTAAACTGCATAACTCTGTCCCAAAATACGTGAACACAGCAACTGTATGTCGGTTATATGCTCATCCCCGCAGCAGAGCTGCGCGGTATTCGATAAAAATAAGCCGTTTACTTGTGAGAGGATGCGCGAAGTATGCGGGGGTTTGTCAAAAAATACTGTCCTGATTGCCCGATCGGGAAAGGGCGCGGGTACACTACCGAGGACAACGACACGCCCCCGGATCAGCCCGACGTTCAAGAGAAGGACCGGGTTTCAAAAGACGCCCGATTAATCCTCGATATTTTAGAGGAGAGGGACCAGAAGGCTACTTATCAGAACGTCGCCGCAATCCTTAAAGAGATAGCGAAAAAGGAACCGCCCGCCGAGGCCGTCAAGCGGGCGGTATCTGAGATCGAAATCGCGGCAATATAAGAAGACTCGGCCCTTCCGTGATAGTGGTGGGGGCTGAGTTTCATTTTAGGTAGATTTAGGGCGGCAGGACTTTCGCGATAGGGTTCTGTCGACAGGGCGGGAGGGCGAATCTACCAATTACCGTTTTGACCCTGACAGCGGGTGGAGGGTAGGGCGGCGAAGACCACAGCGAAAGGAGAAGCGAGGACCTACACTTATTGGTATGCGTCGTGGTGGGAGGGCAACAAAGCTCGGAATGTGTACCTGGAAGCACAAAGAAGCTCTCCAGGGAGGCGGCAACGGCTAAAGCTCGGAAGTTGAAGGCCGAGATTCTAGAAACTTATCTAAAATATCTATAACTACTGAGAACCCTTCGAAATCATCTCGGTTTGCTCGCGTTTTGCATATCCAATTACAGAATTTAATTTTATTAAATTCTACGTAGTATTCTCCACAGTCTTTAACGTGTTTTATATAAAATTCTCTATTGAACTCGGCCTTACCCTCGGGACACATATATTCCGGCGAAATTTGTAAAAGATTTTCAATACCTTTCGTGAATAGAGCATTCTTTTCGTTCTTGGGAAGCGTTCTAACTGACAAAAGACCTTTGTCTAGCGGAGATTTGCATGTATCGCAATCATGAAGTAATAACAATTTATGTTTGAGAAGACGGGGGCTAGCATCGATAACTTTTTTTGTATTGTCGAGTTTGCCTGTCCCACCAACCGAGTCTATGTTAATTTTTTCTAGAATGTCCTTACGATTCAATAGTTCAAGTGCTTTTTTAATGTAAATCGGATCGGTTTTTCCTTCCGCCAGAACCAAAGGCTTTTCCTGGTTAGATATTAATTCTCTAATATCGTTTTCGTATGTTTTAGTTTTTTTATAATAATCTAATGACACTCCAAATTCGGAGAATCGTTCACTCGTTATAGGCATCCCATAGGGCATCTCAATAATTTGAATGCCATCACTCCCATACGTGTGTTCCATTCCGAGGAGGAATAAGGGAGAATGTGTTGTAGCAATAAACTGAATTTTTGGGAATAATTTAATAATTTTTGGGAGGATCTCGTATTGTAGCATACTATCTAGATGTGCGTCTATTTCGTCTATCAGAACTATTCCCTCTATTTGGCTTAAGTTAACTGTCTTACTGACATCTCCTTTGTCCGCATATCGAATAATTGTAGTAAAAAGATTGAAAAGTACTGATTGCCCTGAAGACAAATGGTCTAGACTTGGAATGATGATCTCGCCATTCTCATTTCTGATATGTAGCCTGAAATTGCGGAGGTTTCGAAAACCTATGCCCAATTTGATCGAATTGTCCTGGAAAATATTCTTGAGTAACAACTCAACATTATTTTTACCAAATTTAGAGATAATATTTTCCTTTGAAGCAGTCGACACAGCTACGCTGCCTGTCTTAATCTCATAATCTAACAAAGAATCTAGATAAATATCAAGCACCCATCTTTTATTTTCTTTTGCACAACTTTCTATAAAAATTGGTTTACCTAGTACACCCGCTATCGGAATCTCAAAATCAAACACCGCTCCATCAGTTAAGCTTTCATGATTTAACCAATGTGGCATCTCTTTTCGACTTGATGGAAAATAGCAAATAGAATTACCCGAAAACACAGGGGCGAAATCATCTTTTCCCCCTGTGTGTTTCTTAATATTTCCCTCTAGATCCCAAGATATACCTTCAAATCGGCCTTCTATTTTACTTCTATAGGTATCATAATTGAGATTTCCTGATTTATCTACATAGGAATATTTTTTATCGCCGTTGACGAATTGAAGCAAACCAATGTTATAGCCAGAATATACTCGTTGATTTATTGAACCAGTTAGTTTAAAATATGGTGAAGTAAATGCAGCTTGACCTTTCATGACATCTTCAAACGCAATTTTGGCGAATTCGAACAGAGCATCGACCATGTAGGAAAGAAGTATGCTTTTTCCCGAGCCATTAGCTCCAACTATAATGATAAGTTTTGGATTACCATTCGCTTCGAACGGTAGTGTCAAATCCAAATGCTCGATCGGCCCAGCGTTTTCGATTAAACATTCTTTCAAATACATTCATCCTTCACCAATAATCTCATATCATCAAACACCAAGATGAATGTTTCTACAGTGGCTAATCGCTAATTAATATATTTGATGAAAGAGACCGCCTCGTCTACCAGCCTTACGGGCTGGCCGAATAGAAGATCAATGTCGTCGAGGAGGCGATTGCCTGATTATCAAAATCTAAGATCGGCACTCCTTCGAATTTAAAAAGTCAAACTGGCGGCGTCGAACCCCGCTGTAGAACTGCGGGGCATGCTTCGCGCCGCCGCCTTAGTGTTCTGGTTTTTTTAGGACGGACCCCAAACAAGTTGCACTATTAAACTGCATAACTTTGTCCCAAAATACGTGAACACAGCAACTGTATGTCGGTTATATGCTCATCCCCGAAGCAGAGCTGCGGAGTATTCGATAAAAATGAAGGGCTCTGGCGCCCTCCGCCAGGCCACGGCCAAGTAAATGCGTTGTGTTATCATCCTCGGCCTCTGGCCGTTTTTTTCTCCAGGGATAGGAAGGCCGCCGCCGTGGCGACGATCATGCACAGCAGCATGAAGAGCCATATTTCCCGGTAAGACTCCAGGGATCTATCGGTGAGCATGAGGCCGGAGAGGTGCTGCAGTATCGCCCCCCCGGCGAAGGGGAATATGTTGAGGGCGGCGGTGCTCGTTCCGGCGATGGATATGGGAAATAGCTCTTTGATCTGGGCGAAGCTGACCACAAGAAAACCGCCGAAGAATCCGAAGAAGAAGTTTATCGCCATGTAGGCCTCGGTGCCTGTGATCTCGCCCGCCGTCACCCATATCACCGCCCAGGTGATGGTGTAAGCCACCGTCCCCATAATCAGCACCTTCCTGCGGGATTTCAGAACCCTGTCGGAGAGGTACCCGGCGATGGGGCATCCTAAGATCATGCCCATCCCGATGAAGGTGAGGACAAGGCCGTAAGTGGGCTTATCCCATCCCAGGACGTCGGAGAAGAACGGTCCAGCCCAGAGCCCCTGATAGACCATCACGCTGCCGTACATGAAGAAGAACCATACGGCGAGAGGCCAGAACTTCCTTCCCGACCCGAAGGTCATCTTGAGCGCCTCGGCCATGGGGATCTTCTCCATCGTCTCTTCCACCGTCATCTCTTTCTCCTTCGCCTCTTCCTCCGTCGTCCCTGATTCTGAGACCGGCTCCGACCCGCCCCTCTCCATAGCCTCGATCTCCTGGATGCTGGGAAGTCCCATATCCGAGGGACGGTCCCGGGTGATCGTCCAGACCACGGCCGCCAGGAGGATGGTGATGGCGCCCAGCATGACGAAGACCTCCTGCCATCCCAGGGCTTCGGAGATCAAGGCCAGGGGGCCCGCGGCGCTGAGACCACCGACGTTGCCGACCGCGATCAGGATGCCGGTGAGGGAGGCAAACTCATTTTTCCGATACCAGGTGGAGAGGATCTTCATGGCTGGGATGTAAACCATGGCAACGCCTACGCCGATCAGGAGACGGCCGGCGACGACCAGCTCGAAGGAGGTGGCGATCCCGGTGAGGATCGCGCCAGCTGCGGCCACCAGCGTGAAGATGCTGACCGTCTTCCGCGGTCCAAGGCTGTCGGTCAGCAGCCCCGAGGGCAGCTGCATGATGGTGTAGGCGTAGAAGTAGGCCGAGCTCAAAAGGGCGATGGCTGCGGCATCCACCCCGAAGGTGGCCTCCAGGTCGGCGGAGACGACCGCCGTGGAGACCCTGTGAAAGTACACAAAGAAGTATGCGATGGCCAGAACCCCAAAGACCGCCCATCGGCGGCTCAGGACCTTCTCAACTTCGCTTTTTTCCGGCGGCGTGCTCATCGTCCTCCTGGTCATCGGGCGGGACCATCGGCACCTTGGAACTGGATCAACGGGCCGTCTCAGGCCCAAGGCGATTATTTCCGCTTTGGTCGATCTATTCGGGGCTCGATTTTGGCCACGTCCTGTCCGATCCAGTTGAGGAGCTTGTGTCTCATATCGGTTTCGGCTCCCGGATCAGAGCAGACTACGATGTTGTCGTAGCAGATCCGATTTTTTCAGAAAGGAGACGACCTTAAATGCGATGATAGAGCCGCAGATCCCGTATAGTAGGCGGCGAGGCCCGCCACCACAGCCAACAGAAGAAACTCGCCTCCGGGTCAGACCAGAAGCAAAAAGGAGAGGCTCCCGAGGGCGCATCCTTGGGAAACCCAACAGAAACTTTGCCGAAAAGGGCGGCGAAACGCCGCCTATCGTACCAACCGCGGGTTATTCAGCCGAAAGTTTGATTTGACTACCACAAGCGCCACCAGAACCCCCAGGGCCAAGAGTATCCCCAAGGTCTCGAATACCCCCACGATACGTAGCTCCACGAGCGATACGTCGGCTGTTGGTATCCCGGAGGGTGAGATGCCGGCGGGTAATATCCTGGTGAATGGTATCCCGGTCCATAGTAATCCGATTGATGGATTTCCATCTGCTGATGATGTCCGTCAGGAGTTCCATCTCGCGGCCGCTCCCCCGGCGAGGCAACAGAAAGGGACGCCATCACCAGAGTGAGCAGGGCGAACGACAGCATCAATTTGACAACACGCTTCTTCATAAACCTCAACTCCCCTTTGAGTTTATCAACGATATACCACCATCACTATTTAAAGAGAGGGTTTATGTAGCATTCATCTGAATCAAATGTAAAGACCGCGAATCGAGCGAGATCGACGCTTCCCCTTGATAGCTTCGACCGGGCTTCTTTATCGCGCCCAATAAAAGAGCCGCGGAGGTTGGAGACCGCCTAAAACTTCAGCTCCATCCCCAGGATCGTCTCGGTGGAGGTGACGCCGTGGATCTCGCGGACCTTGAGGACGATCATGTTCAGGTCGGCTATCCCCTCCACGTCGGCTATGGCGATGAAGTCCGTCTCCCCGTAGACCGGGACCACTTCCCGGACGCCCCGGATCGCTGTGAGGGCGTCGTAGACCGCCTTCTCTGATCCGGGCTCTGCGTTGATCATGACGAAACCTTTCAACTCCATCTCCCCTTTTCAGACTATCCAGATTCTCTCGTTGTTCTCTTTCTATATCTGCCTTCGCCACAATCTCCGTCAGGACTTTGGGATTATCGCCTTTGAAGAAACTTCAGCTCTCTTTGCTCCCTCTGGCTCTCAGCCCCCAGCTGGACGCCCATCGCCGAACTCCGCCCTGATGGAGATCTCCATGATCACCCTCCTCAGGGCCTCGATCTCCCTCTCGACCGCGATGGTGGGCTCCAAGTTCGCCGCCTCCATCAGCGCCCCCAGAGCCTCCTCCAGGAGGCCCATCCCCACCAGGACCGTGGCCAGGTTCCTGAAGTCCGAGGCCTCGGGCTCGTCGTAGACGATCGTTTCGTAGGCCTCGAGAGCCTCCTCGAACCTCTCCATCGCCCGGAGGACGAAGGCCCTGTTTCTGAGGGCTTCGAGATTTTCGGGGTCAGCGGCCAGGGCCTGGTCGTAACACTCCAAAGCCTCTTCGGGTCGGCCCATACTGAAGAGGGCGACGCCCTTGTTGTTCCAGGCGTCGGCGTTCTGGGGGTTCGCCTCCAGGACCTGGTCGAAGAACTCGATCGCCTCCTCGAACTCGTTTCTTTTCACCCGGTCCATCCCCTTGTGGACCAGAACCTTCTCTTTCGACTTCATGGGATCTTCCTCACATGTAACCCTGGATGGGAGCGGACTGCTCCGGCTCTGCCTTTCTTCCGCCCGGCTTTTTGATCTCTCCGAACTGCCTCTCGTACTCCTTTATGTGGCCGTTCAGCCAGTCGGCCAGCTCTTTTGCTGCCAGGGGCGAGAGGATCAGCTCCGTCTCGACTTTCCGCTCCATAACGCTCACCTGCTTTCCCTCCTGGATGACGGCCTTCGGCGAGTCGTTGTAGAAGGCTATCCTGAAGTCGTAGGGGCTGTGCCCGCCCATCGCCCCCACGGCGTAGATCTGCCTGAACTTGTCGCCCTTAGAGATCTCCAACGAAAACTCCATGACGGCGAATCGCCCTTCAAGCTTAAAATAACTGATGACATGAGGACAAGATTTGAAGGAACATAATCCGCCGTGGCGAATACTACGCCTCTTCGACTTCGCAGGATTCGGAGAGTTCATCGAGGAAATCTGGCTTCAGATAACGTATTACGGGAGCGACTTGTATAGTCCCGAAACGTTTGACTTTATATACTCAACTTTCCCGCATGGGAAAGCGAAATAAGGTTGTAAAGCTAACTGGTAAGAAGATCAAATATAAGAATTTTGACAAATTCGTGAATTGGTATAACACAGTGAGGTATCACGAGAGCCTTGACACAGATCACTATCTAATGACTCCAAATGAAGCCTTCTGGACGAGATTGCCTGAATAATGTAAGTTGAACCTGTTCTTAGTACGTATGGAGGCTGAATTAAATACAAATAAATAAATTTGAGCTTGGTCGAAGAGGTATATAAAGTCAAAGGTTTCGGGACTACACACTTCAGCTTATGATCTCCGATAGTCTCCCCTGGTCTCTTGCGAGGCTGATCTCCTGGGCGATCCTTCTGCCGTTGGAAAGGTCCTTCTCGATCAGGTCGGAGTAAGGGGAACCGCTGATGAAGACGTTGGTTCCGGCGACGATCCGCGCCGAGATCTCGAATACCTTGAACTTCAGGTCGTCGGTGACTATCGTCTCCAGGCAGAAGGGGCCTATCATCCCTCCGAATAGATCGAGAGATGCCTCGACGACCCTCTCCCCCAGATCGAAGGCCTTGGGCAGGAGCGATTCCCTCAGGACGAGGGGGATGTTTCCCGTTACGACGAAGCTCGGGAATATCCCTGCAGCCTCCAGCTCGTCCATCGACCCTATCCTGAAGATCTCGTCGGCGTTGCTCTCCACCCTCCGGTCTATACCCAGCATCTCCAGGGTCCCCTTGCTGAGGGTGTACCCGTGGGACCGGATGGGCGAGTAGAAGTAGTGGATGTAGTACCGGGTTCCCAGAATGAACTCCTGGATGGTGTGCCGCTGGGAGGAGTCGACCTTGCTCAGGTATTCGTTCTTGCTCTTGGATATGAAGAACCCCTTCCCCCCCTTGGCGCCGTGATACTTGACGATCACGGGCCTGTCGATCTCCTCGGGGGCCACAAACCTCCGGGGAAGGTCGATTCCGGCTTTGAGGAGCCATTCCCGCTCCATCTCTCGGTCGCTCTCCCAGGCGAGGGACTTCCGGTTCCCGAAGGTCGGAACCGGCATCTCCTCGAACCTCTCGGCGCCCAGGTACTCCACCAGGGAGCCATGGGGCACTACTATCGCATTCTCCTCCACGAGCCGGTCGCTCTCGTCGAGAAGGGCCCCGTAGCCGTCCAGGCTCAGAAAGGAGTCAGGCTTTGCCAGGGGGAAGGCGTCGTAGAACTTGGGCGGTCGGCCCAGACATATCCCCAGGGTCTTGAAGCCCTCCAGGCGAGCCCCATGAAATATCTGGAGGCTGCTATGAGAACAAACTGTGGCAATAGTTAACTCTTTTGGGTCATACTCACTCAAAATTTCTTGTATTTTGCTCTTATCTATCATAACTACGACCTTTGGAACGAAACGACATGAGCTGCGTATACATAAGGCCTTCGACAGGGCCAAGATCGTCGAGGATCAAACGTCTTAGATGGCTGGCCTTTCGAGATTTCTATCCCGTTTATGCGTTCTCAGAATAAGTTAAAATATCTTCGGAGAGACTCGATATCATGCGCGCTTCTTTGAGAAGAGATACGTCGGAGACCGAGGTCGAGGTCATCCTGGATCTCGAAGGTTCAGGGAGTTCCGAGGTTGATACTGGAGTCCCTCTCCTCGACGAGATGCTCAAGATCGTGGCCGGGGCATCAAGGTTCGATATCGTGGTCAGGGCCAAGGGAGACCTGCCGACGGGAGATCACCACACCGTCGAAGACGTCGCCATTACTCTGGGATCTGTAATCGCCAAGCTCGCGAAGGTTGGGATGGGAAGCTCTGTTGTCCCCTCTGGAGAAGCTCTGGCTTTTGCGGCCGTCAGGTTGGGGGCGCCTGGATACCGGAACGACATCACGTTTTCGGGAGCGTCCCTGGAGGGGATGCAGCTGGAGAACCTCAGCCACTTCATGAGGACCCTAGCCTACAACGGCAGGTTCACCCTTCATCTCGGAGCTTCGGGAGGCGGTGACTGGCAGAAGGTTGAGGCCATCTCTTTATCCCTGGGTCAGGCTCTGAGGAGAGCGGTTCGGGACGGAGAAAAACAGAATTAAGATATCAAGCCTTCTGTGTGGGCTCGATGAAGATCTCTGAGGTCGCTATGGCGTTGCCGCCTCTGGCGGTGTTTATGGATATGACGATTATGTTCCTCACGTCGATATCCATGTAGTTCATATCGGTCGGAACTGACTCGAACTGACCTTGGCTGGTGACGGTGTTTCTCCTCTTGGTATTGATCGCCACCACTCCCTGGAAGGCCTCTTCATCTTCAGAATCCTCGAAGAAGGAGAAACCTGTGAGATCCGATAGGGAAGAGTCAAAGGTGGTGCTTTTGGTCAGCTCGTCAGAGCTGAGGATGCCGAGCTTGACAGATGAACCTGGCTTCGCGAAGTCCTCATGAAAACCCATGACCTGGTCTAGGGACTCTGGGTAGTTTAGCTCCGCTACTGCTGGGAGCTTTCCTGCCCAGGCTACAGTGCAAATCGAACCAAAAATGAGGAGCGAGCCCACCAGCACAAGGCCGATGGACTTCAGTTTTGTCTCCATATATTACCTATCCAGCAACCAGCAAGGAACTGATATATGCTCACGTCATACAGTTGCATGGTTGGCTGTCGCAGCAGCAGCACTTGGGATAATTCCCACACTGGCTCGTCATTATGTTAACCTGGTTGGCAGCCTTCCCGTTTCCTACTGCATGAGCACGCTGGTCCCCAGAGGTGATCATCTCCACGTTGACAACCCTCGAATCGACATTGCACTTGCACCACTCTTTACAGGTGCAGTTTTCCGCCCTAAACATCTGATTCAGAGATCCTGCCTCTTGGTCCTTCTGAAGGTTAAAGGCATTGTCAGCCGTGGGACGATTGAAAGGACCGAAACCGCGTGCGGTTGCGACCTGGTCGCCCTGGTTAACGAAGTCGAAGTTCATGTTCATGGGGAACTTCCCAAAAGTCATCCCGCCGGCAGGCGTGACGGTCATACTCTCATCGTCACAGTCCGCCATAGCTGGAACGGCAAAGAATGCCGCGGCCAGCACAACTAGCGCTACAAATTTCTTCATAGTCTCACCCCTTCATTGCTTGAAGTAATCTTAGTTAGGTTTTGGTCATATTTGTATTTTTTGGTATACGTACTCATGAACGCCTTGAAATACCAAAAAATTTTGACACTATATTAAAACATTTTCCACTAAAAAATTGACCCAGCATCCATAAATCGCAATTATCTAACATGCCAAAAAAACATAAACAAAATTTTACTATTATATCAGACCGAACAAAAGAATATGCCGGCATTTACGGGTCGATAGATTACTGCTAATTTTGAGCAATTTCAGTACCTGGCGGATTAGAAGATCCAAAAATCGTCTTGAATCCGCCAATTTCTCACGATTTTGGCGGGACAGAAAACCTTGTAGAATCGGCCGTTTTAGATTTGGTCATCGTAGAATTGGCTATAAAATAACCGAGATCCGCCCATCTGTCGCGAGCGGATCGGCGAAGATCAAATTCTCTGAAAGTCACCTCACGCTATCGGCTCCTGCCTCCAGGATCTCGAGGTTCAGCGGTATCAGCTTCGGCTTCTTGGCAAAGGTCCTCTCAAGAGCCCCACCAAAGGCCTCCCGAGGAAGGCCGAGGTTTCCCGCCTCCATCAGCGCTCCGAACATCGCGGTGTTCGCGGCCTGTTCGACGCCTTTGGATAGCGCGACCTCGGTCGCCGGAACGGGGATCGCTCGTACCCCCTCCGGTGGCTTGAAGGCTCCGGCCAGGGCGTCGTAGAGGATAAGGCCGCCCTTTTTGACGTCGGAGGCGAACTTCTCCAGCGATGGCCGATTGAAGGCGACGAGGACGTCGGGGCTGTCAACGACAGGTGAGCCTATCTGCTCTCCTGAGATCACAACAGAACAGTTCGAGGTCCCGCCCCTCTGCTCAGGACCGTAGTCGGGATACCAGGAGACGAACCGGCCCGACCGATAGGCAGCCTGGGCCAAGGCTAGCCCCATGCTGAGGACGCCCTGCCCACCGAACCCCGCGATCTTGACCCCCTTGACCTTGAACTCGGGGTCAGACAAAACCTCGATAGACTCCTCCTCGGCGATGCCGAAGATCCGATCGAGGGACGCTTTCGAGAAGTCGCTATCTTTCCTTTCGATCGGCTCCGTCTCGCTGGATCTATCTCTGAACCGCTTCAGGGGGAACTCTCGCTCCATCTCCTCGTTTATGAACTTCTCGATCCCCTTCACGTCCATCCTGAGGATGGTGGGGCAGGGTGATAGGAACTCGACGAAGGCGTATCCCTTCTTGTCCCTCT
>Ga0209408_1000507_pt1 | contig 29466 bp, 29 predicted proteins | sample AD_UKC107_MetaG_FD_184422 | JGI IMG/M metagenome (GOLD analysis project Ga0209408, IMG submission 184422) | Active sludge microbial communities of municipal wastewater-treating anaerobic digesters from Hong Kong - AD_UKC107_MetaG (SPAdes)... | ecosystem: Engineered > Bioreactor > Anaerobic >... | reverse complement strand
TGACAGGAAGGACCCTTTCTGGCCTTCGGCGAGAGGCTGGTGCAGGCGCCGAGAGAGATGCTGCGATAAAAGAAGTTGATAATATTCAAGTGTTGATAAGCAAACAAAAAGTGAGGGATCGGCTATTCTTGATCAAAAATAGCCTCGACGGGATTAACTTCTATCAGCTAACGACGTACGGCAGGATGACGTGACTTTCGAGGACCTGACCTGCGTGCGCCCTCCTGTCTCGCATTTCTCGGCACCCGTCTCGATCTCTTCGGGGCTGGCTTTGCCGCTGCGCCGACGGCGTTCTTTGCACGTTCCGAATGATACCGGTGGTCCATCTCCTCTATCTTCGTTCGGGTGAGCCTCTCGATATCGCGAAGGAAGCTCCTCTCCTCGGCGGCGCAGAATGAATATGCAGTACCTGCTGCTCCCGCGCGTCCCGTCCGGCCGATCCGGTGAACGTAGCTCTCGGCCTCGTTCGGCAGGTCGTAGTTGATGACGTGGGATATATCCTCAACGTCGATCCCGCGGGCGGCGATGTCGGTGGCCACCAGGACCTGCGATCGGCCCGACTTGAAGCCGTTAAGCGCCTGTGTGCGCTGGTTCTGCGTCTTGTCCCCGTGGATGGCGTTTGCACGGATCCTGTTTTTCTTAAGCACCGATGCTACTTTATCCGCCCGCCGTTTTGTCCTGGTGAAGACGAGAACGCGCTTACAGAACTTCTGCTGGAGAAGCCCCAGGAGCAGTGCATCCTTGTTGTTCTGATCCACGAAAAATATGCGCTGTTCGACGCTCTCCACAGGAGTTGCCGAGGGAGCCACCTCGATCCGAACGGGGCGAGTGAGAAGCCTTCCCGCCAGATCGCCGATCTCTTTTGACATGGTGGCCGCAAAGAAGAGGGAGTGGCGCTTTGCTGGCAGCGCCGAGACGATCTTGCGCAGGTCGTCGGCAAAGCCCATGTCCAGCATCCTGTCCGCCTCGTCGAGGACGAAGAACTCGATCTCCTTCAGATTTATGTGGCCCTGCTCCATCAGGTCGAGGAGCCGGCCGGGGGTGGCGACGAGGGCGTCGACGCCTCGAGACAGGGCCCGGACCTGTGGCCCCTGGTTGACGCCGCCGTATACGGCAGCGTGCCTGAACCGAAGGAACTGGCCGTACGTCCCGAAGCTCTCGTCGATCTGGGCCGCCAGCTCTCGGGTGGGTGCCAGCACCAAAGCTCGCGGCACGCCGGGGGCTGCGACCTTCTGCTTCTCCGCCATCCTCTGGAGGACGGGCAGAACGAACGCGGCGGTCTTGCCGGTCCCCGTCTGGGCTATGCCCATCAGGTCCTCGCCCCTCAGAAGATGGGGGATGGCCTCTGCCTGGATCGGCGTGGGAGTTTTATAGCCTTCTTTGATCAGCGCCCGCTGGAGCGGTTCCGTGAGGTTTAGATTTTCAAACTGCATTTTCGCCTCTTTGGGGTTACGCAGTCGGACGCTGTCATATGAATTTGGGCCAGAATAGTCGTCATCAATTAGCTCTGATCTAATTTATGAACCGTATTTTGACGGTTTTGATCAAGGACATACGAGACTTTGAACATCCAATTGTGTAACTCTTGCGCTTATGATCACCATCGACTTTGACAGGTGATCGCGCCGGAGCTAGAACTCGTCACCTCTATTTAAAGATGCGGTATTGAAAGGAGGATGCAGAGGGACGCCCTGTAAAATCAGATCGCCCCGATGGCCTTTCGGCTCCTCTTCCGCCACCTCCCTCCTAACTGTCTCCTCGCCGCAGCTGAGGAGTCGGGGCCTCGTTCTATTGTTCGAGGGGGGCGGAGGAATGATGCTCCGCTTCGTGAAGGAAACGAATTCTTATCTTTTTAGTTCTAGCTCTTTTGCCTTGGCGTAGGCTTCACCGGCTTCGGATGCCTTTCCAAGGGTTTCTAGAGCTTTGCCTTTGTTATTCCATGCATCCGCAAACTCAGGATCGAGCTTGATGGCCTCGTCGAAAGCCTGTATTCCCTCGCCATATTTGCTCAATTCGAGAAGGGCACATCCTTTATTATACCAAGCATCCACATTTTTAGGATCAAGCTGTATGGCCTCGTTGGTGCACTGGAGAGCCTCGTCGTACTTACCCAGTTCAAGGAGTGCAACACTTTTGCCGTTCCAGGCAAAAGCATCCTTGGGATCGAGTCTGATAGCTTCGTCAAAGGACTGAATAGCTTCTTCATAAATGCCTATATCATTAAGGAAATAGCCTTTGTTATCCCTGGCCATCGCAATCTTAGGATCGAGTTGAATAGCCTCGTTGACGCACTGGAGAGCCTCGTCATACTTACCCAGATATCCTAGAGAAACACTCTTGTCGCACCAGGAGAACGCGTCCTTAGGATCAGCTCTTATGGCCTCATCATATGCCTGTATCGCCTCTTCAAATTTCCGAAGTTCAAGGAGAGCTAATCCTTTGTTGTACCAGGCATCGGACTCCTTAGGATCTACCCTTATAGCCTCATCATATGCCTGTATCGCCTCGTCATATTTGCCCAGTTCATAGAGAGCAATACCTTTTTTATTCCATGCAATAGTACGGGTAGGATCTAATTTGATTGCCTCGTCGTAAGCCTTTATTGCTCCGTCGTAATCGCCTAGCTTGCTAAGATTATTCCCTTTCCTTAAACAAGCGCGTATTTGTTGTATCCTTGTTAATGGCGCAGAGATCTCTTTTGAGTGACTTTGTCCTTTAGGGTCAGTAGATTCACTAAATCTTCGTGGGGGTGCAATAGCAAATCCTAGATCCTCGACGTTTATTTGCTTGATTCTATCAGTAATTTTTAGAGCAGATTCAAATCTGGTATCAAAACCTCTACTTATTACAAGACCGTCAACTCGGACCTGTTTTGCTATCCGTTCTTGTACCCATCCCATATAGTTAGATATCTGACCAAACGTATTTTGGCCAGCTCGAACGTTTTTAAGTTCGATCACCACATATCGGTTTTGAGTTTTATCGCAACATAGTAAGTCAATTCGACCACCATTGCCTTTACATACATATTGTCTCCCGGATAAATTCAACTCCGGATCAAAGTACAACTCCAGATTGTATCCAAATCTATTCAGTACTTTAAGGTTATTAACTAATGATTCCTCCAGTTCTTTTTCTCTGGTAAATTCTGCAATTGGTTCCTTCAATACTTGATCGATAAATTCATGATACCCAGGGTTTTTTGCTGCTGCTTTTTGATTTAGGCTTTCCCAATACTCATCTGAAATTCTAAAACTGCTGCCTTGAAAACTGCAACGAAGGGGTCCCCAATCATCATAAGATGGATCTTTGCGAAGGTCTTTTATACGCACTGGATTCTCAAATTTGTAAAGCACCTGGTAATCACAGCCGTAATCCCACCCTTCATCATTATCATCCACAATTGAATATGCGTCACTTTCAGCAAGAATTAAATACTTAATATCTTTCTTGATTTTGGCCCGATATAGGAGGATGAGATCCCCTTCCTTTGTCGCTTTATTACAGGTCCACCAGCCACCAGGATCATAATTGTCTTCTGGATCTAGCGATTCCCTATCAGTACCATCTTCTTCAAGATAATATTTTGGTCCAATTACCCACAGCCAGTATCCTCTACCATTTTTCTGCTCCATTTCCCTCATCTCCATTTTGGCCATGCAATCGTCTTCGCTCGACAATCAGTAGCTGGTGTGAGGAGGAGGCGCCAATTCGTCCTCCTCCAGTGCTTCCGACGCCCACTGTTTGGCCCACGAGCCCCCCGCTCCATCCTTTAGGGTATCGACGAGGGGATCGATCGCGGGTTCCCCGACCCTGATGAGTGCCGTGGTGGCCCACATCCTGACCCATGGATCATCATCGTTGGTGGCATTGATGAGCGGTTCAATCGCAGGTTCCCCTATCACCACAAGACCGACGGTTGCCCAAAATCGGATCTCATCGTCCTCATCGCTTAGCGCCTCGATGAAGGGATTTACCGCTCTGTCATCCCCTATTTCGGCCAGAGCTATGATGGCCAGCGATCGTACCTCCGAAACCTGGCCAATATCTCTCAGGGTTCTGATTAGAGGATTTACGGCAGGCTCGCCGATTTTGATGAGAGCCTCAGTTGCATTTGATCGAACATTTTCATCATCGTCCTTTAGATCTCCGATAAGAGGATCTACTGCCCTGGCGTCACCGATGTTGCCGAGAGCAAAAGCCGCCACTGCTCGGACACTTTCGTTTTCATCGTCTAGAACCGTAAGGAGAGGATCAACAGCGGGTTCACCTATTCCAGCGAGGGCAACGGTAGCCACAAATTGAACTTGTGGATCATCATTTTTGAGAACTCCGATGAGTGGTTCAATCGCTGGTTCACCGATATCACTTAGAACCCTTGCCGCCCTTTCTCGACTCCTCATATCCTCGCCCTCCAGGACCTCGATAAGGGGAGATATTGCGGGCTCTCCTATCAGGATGAGCGTATCAGAAGCCCCACTCTGGACATCAGGATTCTCATAGTTCAGAGCCACGATAAGGGGGGGCACTGCGGGTTCGCCTATCTGGCTGAGAGCAATAGAGGCATTATCTCGAACCCCCGCATCCCAATCCTTTAGCGCAGAGATGAGAGTATCGGTTGCGTTAGCGTCTCCGATCTTTCCGAGTGCTTCAGCAGAATACATTCGAGTACCAGAGTCCTCATCTCTCAGGACTCTATAGGATAGGTGATCGAGAGCCCTGGGATCGCCAATCTCGCCGAGAGCCCAAGCAGCCAACCTTCGCACGGAAAAAAGGGCACCGCCTTCGTGCCACGGATGACCTTTCGGTTTATCGATTGCTAAAATTTCGATGAGTGGCTCGACAGCTCTTGGATCACCAATCTTGGTGAGAGCTTCTATAGCCATTGGGTAAGCTGGGAACATCCCGGAATCTGAGAGTACTCGGATAAGAGGATCGACCGCCCTTGGATCGCCGATCTTTCCGAGAGCCTCGGCGGCGGCACCAGTAACCGGATCACCCGCACTAAGAGCATCGATAAGAGGATCAACCGCCCTGAGGTCACCGATCTCACCGAGCGCCCAGGCAGCAATTTCTTCGCTAAATACCCAGTGAGGGTATCCTCGCTCGTTGGTCAGAACCTCAATGAGGAGATCGACCGCGATAGGATCACCGATCTTTCCAAGAGCTCTAGTAGCTTCTCTTATACCCGCCGCGTAACCTTTCTTCCCGCTGAGCACTCTTTCCATGAGTGGCTCAACCGCTCTCGGATCACCGCTCTCTCCAAGAGCAATGATAGCATCCGTTTGCACCTCATCACTTCCATACTTCAAATCCAGTATGAGGTCGTCCACCTCGTCGGCGACAGCTGGAACAGCCAGCGCCGCCAGCACCACCAGGATCAAAATAGCCCTCGTCTTGACCACCGTGGGAGGATCGTTGGCACACAAGAAAAATATTTCGGTGTCATCACCCTAAGATGGACCGTTCTCTCTCCAGCACCAACGAGTGTAGGTGCGGAGAGTCCCCCAGTGTCCCGACACCGCGGCCCTTAAATATCAAGAAGAGCATTGGCTTTCTAAGTGAGTAAGTCCCTCTCGAAAGGATGATGCTGCTTATTAGCAGGTGGGACGATTAGAGAGGGGTTCACTAAATCTATTCTGTGAACTCGAAAGCCACCGTTATCTTATGCTGAATTCTACTGTAAAATAAGTCATCGTTGTCCCTATATTTACGTGCTATGGCTCCAACAACGAAATCAGCTGCCTGGAGACAGGGGCATTGCTTAGAGTCCAGATGGAAGATGTGTATGTCCCTCTCCAGGGCCGTTAACAGGTAGCGATCAAACTTTGCCCGAGCATCCTCATAGAGAAACCTATCTATAACGACATCAATTGCCCCTTCGAGGTCGTAGCTGAGGATCACCCGCCGCAATAGCTGCTTACATAGATCGTTGTAAAGCAGTTGGGGCTCGACACCGAAATACCCTTCGCTATATCCCCAGCTGTGGGATGTGGGTGAGGTAGCTTTCCAGAAGCTCCTTTCGGTCGATGTGGTCGTAGATGTCGATCGCCTCCTTCCTCGCATCGCCCCTCAATTACTGGATGAATTCGCGAGGCATACCCGCTCGTCGGAGGTGGATGGTAAACCATTTGAGGCAACAGCGAGGCGAGAAATGGTCCTCCCTCCGGTCGGAGTAGAAATCATGCAAAACTATCTTTTCGCCCTTTAGTTCATCTGGCTGATTCCATTGACTTGGAAGCCAACTATTTTAAAGATGTTTTTGATTGGTAAATTGGCGCTGAGGGTGAGATTTGAACTCACGAGGCGCAGTGCACCACCGGTTCTCCAGTCGGACCTTTCGCTTTGGGCGATGGTCCGAGTTCAAGACCGGCGCCGTGGGCCGCTTGGCTACCTCAGCACGCGCCGGTCTGTTGGAGCCGGGACTTTTTAAGCCTGGCGATCAGGACCGTTGCAAAAGTTTTAACGTCGATGCCGGGAGAGGGGAAATTATGCTGATCAAAGACGTCTCGATCATGAAGGACGGAGGGCTTCTTCGAAACCAGAATATCGCCATTGACGGAGGCCGGATCGCCGGGATCGGCCCTGGGGTTAAGGATGAGTCCGGCGACGGCGAGGTGATCGAGGGCAGTGGGAAGCTAGCGATCCCCGGCCTCGTCAATGCCCATACCCACCTCGCCATGACCCTCTTTCGGGGCTACGCCGACGACATGGAGCTGATGCCGTGGCTCGAGGAGAAGATCTGGCCCCTGGAGGCGAAGCTGACGGCCGAAGACATCCACTGGGGCGTCAAGCTCGGCTGCCTGGAGATGATCAGGGCGGGGATCACCTGCTACAACGACATGTACTACTTCATGGACGAGACGGCCCGGGCGACGAAGGAGATGGGGCTACGGGCTTTTTTGTCGGGGGTCCTCTTCGACATGAGGCCCGACCTGATCGAAGACGCCGAGCCTTTCATCAAAAGGTGGAAGAATGACGACCTCATCGTTCCCGCCGTCGGCCCCCACGCCGTCTACACCTGCTCGGAGGAGACGCTCTCTCGGGCCCTGGACCTTGCAGAACGGAACGATGTGATGCTCCACATCCACCTCTCGGAGACAAGGTCGGAGGTGGAGAGCTTCGAGAAGAACTGCTGCAAAAGCCCCGTCGAGTATTTGGATTCTTTAGGCTTTCTCAGCGACCGGGTGGTCGCAGCCCACTGCGTCTGGCTCTCTCCAAAGGACATATCGATCATTGCCGACCGAGGGGTGAACGTCGCTCACTGCTCCATCAGCAACCACAAGCTCGCCTCAGGGATCGCGCCCCTCGACCAGCTGGCGAGGGCGGGCGCCAACATCTGCCTTGGGACCGACGGCGCCTCCTCCAACAACAGCATCAACCTCTTCCATGAGATGAAGACGACGGCCATCGCCCAGAAGTGCGCCCATTCCCGCCCCGACCTCTTCAGGGCCGGCGAGGTCTGGAGGATGGCGACGGAGAACGCCTACGCCGCCTTCGGCCTCGACCTCGGCCTCCGGCCTCGCGCCTTGGCCGACCTCGCCCTGATCGACCTCAGAAAGCCATGGTTCTTCCCCCTCACCGACGATAACATCGTCTCCCACCTCGTCTACAGTGCCCAGGGCGGCGTGGACACGACGATCGTCGGCGGCAAGGTCCTGATGGAGGGCGGGGTCATCCCCGGCGAGGAGGCGATCCTGGACCGAGCCCAAGAGCAGTTCGATGACCTGGTGACGAGATAGGGTCGCCAACCGGTCCTGGAACGTTCAGGCTGCGGCAAGATGGAGACGATTCACCACCGCTTCTTCCTTCGGATCCTCGGCAGCCGGAGCCTCTTTCCCGCCCCGCCGAGGTAGAGGAGCGTAAGAAGGATGGCGATGATCGGGACGATCAGTATCGTCCGAAGCCCCGTCGGGGCCTTCACCTCCACCAGGGCCGCCAGGTCCTCCCTCCTCTCTGCGCTCCCCTCACCGGAGCTGTATCGGACCTGACAGACGAGAGCATACTCCCCGGGGTCCGCCTCCCTATCCACCTCCAGGGGAAACTCGGCTGCCACCTTCTTCCCCGGCTCGATACCTCCCAGGGCCACCTCGTCATCGGTGGAGTTGAATGGGGGCTGGACGAAAAGCGTCACCCTGACATCTCGGGCCGAAACGTCGCCGGAGTTTGCCAGGACCAGCCCCAGGTCGGAGGGCCGACCCGGGGATATCGAGCCCTTCACCTCCGCCACCTCAAGCCTGGGCCCCGTCATCACCGGCACCTCCAGGGAGATCGTCTCCTTCGCAGGCGCCCTCTGGAAGTATATCTCAGGGTAGAGGGGGTTTCCCTGGACCTGGACGTCCTCCAGACGCTCGTAGGAGACTTCCAGGACCATCGGGTAAATCCCGGCGCTGGCAGACTCCTCCGCCCGGACCGAGAACTCCATCGGCATCTCCAGACTCGCGCCAGCCGAGAGGGACCCCGCTCGCTGGGGCCGTGAGAGTACCTCTAACCTCTCATCCCTGGAGATGAGCCTCGCCTCGATCCCGACGGCCTCCGATCCCTCCATCTCCATCTCGCCCTCCAGAAGGGCCAGCATCTTCTCGTCCTCGGTTTGAGGTGCCCTCTTCTCCTCAAGGCCTGTGACCTGGCCTCGGTTCTCGATCGTCACAAAGACCGATCCCATCTTCCCGGTCTCGAGGCTCGAGCTGACGGAGGTGACGAAGATCGAGGGCCCCCCCTCGGCCCGATAGAAGTCCTCCACCGAACAGGCCGAAGGCAAGACTATGACGAAAACAAGCAGCATCGCCCACATAGCTATACCGGAGGCGGTCATATCTCCCTCACCAAACCCTTCTTGCGGCCATCTATTTGTATCAGCATCACCCTCTTTCTGATGTATGGACAACATGAACACCCTGGATCTTTTGACCTTCTTCTTCATAGCTTTCGTGCTCTACGCCGTCCTGCTGCCCCAGCTTCAGCTCTGGAACCTGAGGAGGTCAAGGATGGGGCTGATCCGCGAGATGGAGCGGGCCTGGAGGTCCAAGGTGCTGACCCTTGTCCACAAAAAAAGAGGCGATATCCCTCTTCGGCCTTCCGATATACCAGTTCATCGACGTGGAGGACGCAGAAGAGCTCCTCCGAGGAATCAGGTCCGCTGGGTCCAGGCCCATCGACGCCATCGTCCATTCTCCTGGATCCACGCGACAGAGATGAAGGGAAAAGACGCCGACGATTCGAGCTTCGTAATGCGCCACATCTCGGAGAAGGCCCTCAGGATGATGAGAAGCCACCTTCGCGAGCTTCTGGAGGGGAGGGTGGAAGAGAAGTCCTTCGAGAGGATTGAGAGGATGCTTCTCGGAGGAGAGAACGTCCACAGCCTTCCCATATCCTCTAAAGAGGCGCGCGAGATGGGCCTTTTCGTCACCACCGATGTCCCGCCCCAGGTTCACCTCTACATGTCCACCTTCAGGTCTGTGAAGGGCAGCGTCGAGTACCTGAAGTGACCCTCGGGCAAGCCCTTCCGTCCTTCTAGCTCGACCCACTTTGTCGAGGTAGACTCTCGATCGCCAGAGCCTCCTCCGCCGTCGTTCCCCGGTGGACGATGGAGCAGATCCTTCTCGTGATGAGGGTCGGGTCGGCGTGCTGGAAGACGTTTCTTCCTATGGCGACGCCTCGGGCTCCGGCGCCGATGGCGTCGGCCACCATCGAGAGAAACTCGGCCTCGGTCTCCGTTCGGGGCCCGCCGGCGATGACCACGGGGACGGGACAGCCTTCCACCACCTCTCGAAAGGAATCGAGATCGCCGGTATAGCTGGTCTTGACGACGTCGGCCCCCAGCTCCGCCCCGACCCGGGCGGCGTGGGCGATGTACTCGCCCCGGTGCTCGTCCTCGATCTTCTTTCCCCGGGGGTACATCATGGCGAGGAGCGGCATCCCCCATTCCTGGCACTTCCGAGACGTCTCGCCCAACGTCGCCAGCATTGCGGACTCGTCCTCGGCCCCCACGTTCACTTGGATGCTGACGCCGTCGGCCCCGAGCTTCAGAGCCTCCTCCACCGTCGCCACCAGGACCTTGTTGTTCGGGTCGGGGCCGAGGTTGGTGGAGGCCGAGAGGTGGAGGATCAGTCCCAGGTCCCGGCCGTACCCTCGATGGCCGAAGGAGGCCGCCCCCTTGTGGACTACGGCGGCGTCCGCTCCACCGGCGGCGACGAGGTCCGCCGCCTCCCTCACGCTCTTTATCCCCCGGATCGGCCCGACTGTGACGCCGTGGTCCATGGGTATGATCACCGTCCTATCCGTCTCCCTGTTGAAGATCCTCTCCATCCTGACCGATTTCCCTATCAATGGTATCTCTCCGATGGTAATGTATGTATACGTACATCAACGTACTATATTTTGCTTTGATGGACACAATATAGTATTTATTAGTTCCCGTCCGTCGGCTCGCCTAGAGTCCCGAAACCTCTGACTTTACAGGCTCGACTTTACCACAGCGGAAATCGAAAAATAGTGATTTATGCAGAACTGTTTGGTGTGTCGTGTGGCCCAAGGTCCGCCCGATATGGCCCTCATCTTTCGCCTCTAATCTCACGTTCGAGGGCATCGAGATTTTTCCGCGTCTTCACCGTGTCGGGGTGATCCTCGCCCAGTCGGTTCCGGAATATCTTGAGCGCCCGCTCGAAATGCTTTTTGGCACCCTCGAAGTCGCCCAACTGGAGCAGTACCAAGCCGAGGTTGTTGACGGTTTGGGCAACTTCGGGATGATCTTGGCCATACGCTTGTTCGTTGATCTTGAGCGCTCGCTCGTGACATTCCTTAGCGCCCTCGAGGTCGCCCAAATGGTCCAGGACCAATCCGAGGCCTTCGACGGTTCGGGCAACATTAGGATGATTGGGACCGTACGCTTGTTCTTCGACCTTGAGCGCTCGCTCGTGACATTCCTTAGCACCCTCGAAGTCGCCCAACTGGAGCAGTACCAAGCCGAGATTGTTGGCGGTTCGGGCCACTTCGGGATGTTCGGGACCGTAGGCATCCTCAAAGATCATGAGCGCCCTCTCCAAGACTGACTTTGATCCATCGTATTCAGCGCGTTCAGCCAAGTATGGACCGATATTGTTCAAGAGGCCGCCTGTCGCATCGGGAGCCACCTTCAGCCTTTCTGCTTGCTCAGAAGCGGCCAGTGCGTGCGGCAACAAAATCTCGCACGCTGGCCAGGTTCGAAAGTCGTGGCTAGGGGTGGGGAAAGCGTTGTAGACGAGCCTCACTGCAGCTTCGGCCCACTTCTTCTGATCATCCTCTTCGAGCCGATTTCGCGTCACTGACTGGACCAATCGATGAACCGAGAACGAGCCCTTCCCCCTGCTGATCAGCGAGTAGCGCCTCAAAGCTGCCACCGCGTCGTTGAACCTCATTTTGTCCGCGATAGCGGAGGCCAGAGAACCTGGCAGCTCTTGGGCCCCTTCAATCAGAAGCTGCTCCTGAATGTTGTCTGCAGCAAGAAATGCGCATAAGTTGAGGAGATCTGAACCGGCCTTCGATTCTTTCTTGGCTTGCCAGAATGAAATTTCCCAGGTGGCGTCTACGGTGGCATGATAATCAACGGGCTTGCCGCGCTTTAAAATCGATTCTTGGCGCTCCAAAAAGAGGCTCAGGTAACCCGTCAACGTATCACCGGTCTCCTCGATGTAGGCCCCGGCCTGCTCCAGGGCCAGGGGCAGGTCGCCGAGGGCATCGGCCAGGGCGTCGGCAGCTTTCCCGTCATCTTGCCTGGTCCGCTCGATGAGAAACTTGACCGACTCTTTCCGATCGAACTTCACGACCTCCAGGGGCGTTGCAGTATTGCCCCAGTTGGGGTTACGAGCGGTGATGATCACGTGACCCGCATCTGTACGCGGGAGGTAGTTACGAAGATCGCTCGGCAGCTCGGCGTTGTCGAAGATGAGAAGCCAGCGTTTGTTCTGTTCCAGCCATCGGCGCACAGCTCCAACGATGACGGAAAGATCCCTATCGTATTTCTGAGGCAGATCAAGCTCTGTCGCCAAGCGGGCGAAATCGGTGGCTAGGTCTGTCGCCATCGATTCGGCCGCTGATCTTTCAGATGTCGATTCGTCGGCGTCGCCTGTCGGCCTTCCTGATCTTATCCACCACACCACGTTATAATCGGAGCTGTACCTGTAGGCGTATTCTGCGGCCAGCTGTGATTTACCAATGCCACCAAGACCGTAAAGTGCCGCGGGTTTTCCTGAGGCAAGGGATCTTCGAAGATCATTCAGCAGCGAATCTCGCCCGGTGAAGTTAGGATTTCGGTTTGGAAGATTCCATTGTGCTGGCAACGCTCCGGGAAAGCTCGGCTTCGTCGGAACAGACCGCATCCCTGGAAAGCCTGGCTTTGTGGAGGGTTTGGCCCGCCCAGGCTTGATCCCGCCGAGCAGGGCCTTCGTTGCGGCATCTTCATCCAGCCCGATTAAGTCTATGCGGTCGATCGGCGAGAGCAGACCTTCAAGATCGCATTTTTTAACCCGCACCGGCACGATCATCCCTTTCTCGCCGGTGGGATCTTTTTTGAAGGCGACTGCCCACTCCGAAGGCGCAAAGCTTGAGTCGAGATAGTTCGGGGATAAAACGACTATCGTCCGTCCGGTTTCTTTGGATGCCCCGTCCATCTCCAGCACGAAGTTTTGTCCGGGCCTGAAATCCCAGGCTTGGAGGACAGTGGTGTATCCCGCCTCCTCCAGCTGCCAAGCTATCCACTCGGCCCAGTTTTTGTCGGCGCCGTTGTAGCTGATGAAGAAGTCTTTCACTGAGATTGCCCAAGGGCCTCATTCATAATTAAAATTTCCCGCGACAGCGAATGTCAGCCCGTCACGGTGGCGGCCGGAGGCGCTGAGTATTTGGCAACCGCCCTACGGGGGCTTTCCGCCCACAAACCCCGATACGATCCTCGTCTCGGCCAAAGACAACATCGGGCAAGGGGCCCTCTCGCATAGGGTGAAGCCCCTCAATAGCAAGATTATCGCAAGCTCCACCTGGCGGTCCAAGATCACGGCCCGTGACCATCCCCGGAAGGCTGTAAGTCGAAACATTCGGAGCTACACAGTCCGACGGCTCGCCAGCCTCAAATAGAACCGTTGATTTTAGTACGGGGAATGGGGAGTGATCATCATCGCAATTTCGAGATCGATTTCGAGATCCAAGGGCCGCCTTCACATATCGAGCCTTCATAGATCTGGGATCTTATGCCGGGTTGTCAGATCAGCAGTTTCATTTCTGATCGTGGGGGCGATCCTCGTAAGCACCGCTTCGGCGAGCACCCCGGGCTGTCCGGACTGTCCGGACTGGGTCAACTTCGACCAATGGTGGGACCGGTACCATACGAGCCCAAACCAGGCGGACTCGGGATCCTCGCCAAAAGATCTTAGAGATCAGGCTCTTGAGTCGAGAGACCAGGACGATGACGGCGAGGCCACCGACGACGAGTACGCATATCCTGAGATACTCTCCCATCCGGGAGATGATCTAGATGGGCGCGTCCTCCTGGATGCCCGGTCTCCTGCAGGCTACGAGAAGGGACATCTTCAGGGGGCAAGGAACCTCTACTGGAAGTGGCTCGCACCCTCGGGAACCCTAGACCCGGAGATGGCGGTGGGTGAGCTATGCCGCCTCGGAGTCGACGAGACCGACTCGATCGTCGTATACGGGAACGGCGACGACTCAGCCTACCTCTTCTGGGCTCTCGAGTGTCTGGGACACAGAAACCTCAGCCGTCTGGACGGAGACGTCGAGGCCTTCTCCGACCTGGAGCTGGTTTCGAACTCGCCAGAGCCGGAGGAGTCGAACTACACCTCTGCGGTGAGGGCAGGCCTTCTGGTCAACGAATCGATGCTTGACCAGGCGGAAGGAAGCCTCGGAGTCCAGATCGTGGACGCGAGGTCCAGCTTCTCCGACTACGCCGCATCTCGCATCTCAAACTCCATGTACCTGAAGAGCTCCGACCTCTACACCAACCCCGAAGCTCGCACCCTCAAGAGCGCAGGGGATCTGGAGAAGCTCTTTTCTGGCCGAGGCATCGCCGAGGAGAAGGTCCAGATGGTCTACGGAACCCCCGAAGCCTGCACCCTATATTTCGCCCTGAGGACGATGGGTTACAAGGCGACGGTCCTGGACGGAAACTGGTGGCAGAAGACCGATTACGCCGTCAGCTCCATATCCTGATCGAAACTAAAATAGTCTTCAAGACAGGTCCGGCGCCCTGCCCTGTCGAAGGGCCCGGACTCTTTTTGGGAGGAGAGCAGAAGGCACTGGCTGGACGCCCAGGGCCTTCTGGTCTATAAGGGTTTGACGCCTTTTCCGCACGAACTCGTCCGACTTCGAGGCTTGCGGTTCTGCTCTGCCACAGCAGGGCAGATATTTTTCAGCATGACACGCCAAGTTAAATAAATTGTGGTTGACTAAACACAAAATCATTTGTTTAGAACCAAACACTTAATACGTATTAATTTCGACCGTATTATCATGCCCAGGCCGGAGCAGGTCTCGATACAGAGATGTATGCAGCCCGAAGAGCTTGATGCCAGGATAAAAACGCTGGAAAAATACGCCAGGGTTCTAAAGAGGCTCCGCTTCATCAGATACCGGTATCAGGGCTTCAGCGTTGAGACCTCGTCCCACATGGTCGGCATCACCAAGAGTGTCGGATACACCTGGCAAAGGAGATGGAACGACGGCGGCTACGAGGGACTGATCCCTAGGCACGGCGGCGGAAGGCCGACAAAGCTCTCGGAAGTTCAAAAAGAGCAGCTGAAAGTCCTTCTCCGTCAGAGAGACCGCTGGACTACGAGCGAGGTCAAAGATATCATAAATAGAGAGTTCGGCGTGGAGTACACCCCCAAGCAGATACGGATCATTCTGAAGAAGCTGGGGATGGGCCATGCCCGGAGTTCAATTTCTCACATCCCGGAGTCGGGAGAATGCGTTTCAAATCAGACGACAAATCATTGAAAGGCGGCTCAAATAGCGCAAGCCCGAAATGGAGAAAAGAATTCGGGCTTCGCAAGCCGGAGCTCTCCGACGGGGCGAAGATATTCGCTCTCGTCGAGTCCTGCAAGCCTCTGGACAAAAACTCCGTCTACAGCTACCTTCTGCTATGCCACCACTTCGCCGATACCTGCGCCGTCGCCGAATTTGATGGCGAGATAGTCGCTTTCCTCTCCGGATACCGTCCTCCAGATCGAGAGGAGGTATTCTTCGTCTGGCAGGTGGCGGTAGATCCCAAAATGAGATCCCAGGGGCTCGGAAAGCGTCTCCTCCATGAGGTTTTGCGAAGGACTGCAGTCAAAGGCTGTCGTTTTCTGGAGACTACCATAACCCCCTCAAACGAAGCATCCCAGAGGCTCTTTTCCTCCCTTGCCAGGGATCTGGAGGCTCGATTCACTGTAGCGTCCTGCTTTTCAGAAGAGCACTTTGGGCACGAAAATCACGAAGCGGAACATCTCTTCCGCATAGGACCGTTCTCGCTTGAAACGGTGATATTATCATGAATGATATAAGCACTATAAATCGTCTTGAGTCAAAGGTTCGAAGCTACTGTCGCCACTTCCCCGTGGTCTTCTCGAAGGCCACGGGGTCCACCCTGGCGGACGAGGAAGGAAACGAGTACATCGATTTTCTCGCCGGCGCAGGGGCCCTCAATTACGGTCACAACGACCCGGTTTTGAAAGAGAAGCTGATGGAGTACATCGAGGCCGATCAGATCGTCCACGGCCTGGACTTGGCCACCGAGGCGAAGAGGGCCTTCATGGAGACCTTCGAGTCTCTCATCCTCTCGCCCCGGAAGATGAGGTACAAGATGCAGTTCACAGGTCCGACGGGGACGAACGCCGTCGAGGCGGCGATGAAGATCGCCCGAAACGTTACCGGACGGCAGACGATCGTCTCCTTCACCAACGGATTTCATGGTGTGACCATGGGATCGGTGGCGGCCACAGGAAACAGCCACTTCCGGGAGGGGTGCGGAATGCAGCCCCAGGGTACGGCCTTCATGCCCTACGACGGCTACATGGGCGAAGAGATCGACACTACCGAGTACCTGGACAAGATGCTCACCGACGGGAGCAGCGGCCTCGACCAACCCGCGGCCGTCATCGTCGAGACGATCCAGGGCGAGGGCGGGATCAACGTCGCAAGCAAAGAATGGCTCCGCGCCCTCGAACAGGTCTGCCTCAAGCACGGGATCCTCCTGATCGTCGACGACATCCAGGTGGGGTGCGGAAGGACGGGGACCTTCTTCAGCTTCGAGGAGGCGGGGATATCACCGGACATCATAACCCTCTCAAAGTCCCTGAGCGGCTACGGGCTTCCTCTATCGGTCGTCCTGATGAAGCCGGAGCTCGACCAGTGGAAGCCCGGAGAGCACAACGGCACCTTCCGGGGAAACAACCTCGCCTTTGTGACAGCCAGGGCGGCCCTGGAGGAGTACTGGAGAGACGACACATTCGAGAGAGAGGTGAAGAGGAAGGGCGAGATCGTCCGGGAGCGGCTTGAGCGGCTCGTCGACCTGGACGAGCGGGGAATCCTATCGGTTCGGGGGAGAGGGATGATGCAGGCCCTGGACTGCGAGAGCGGCGATCTCGCCGCCCGGATATCGGCACTCGCCTTCGATGGTGGGCTCATCATGGAGACCTCCGGCTCACTTGACCAGGTTCTCAAGTGCATGATCCCCCTCACAATCACCAATGATGAGTTGAAGCGGGGCCTCTCCATCCTGGAGGAGTCGGTGATCGAGGCCCTATCGGAGATCCCGGATGAGACTCCTGGAAAGGAGAAGGATAAGCTCGAGGTGGAGGTTTTGGCATGATCGTGAGAAAACTCGACGAGGCTGAGGAGACCGATCGGCGGGTGGTGACCGAGAACTGGGAGAGCACCCGGCTTCTCCTGAAGGGTGACGGGATGGGCTTCTCTTTTCACATAACCACCATCTATCCGGGGACCGAGACCTGCATCTGGTACAAAAACCACCTCGAATCGGTCTACTGCATCGAGGGCGAGGGGGAGGTGGAGGTCCTTGACGTAAGAGAGGACGTCGGAAGTGGAGATGGTGGAAAGGTCGGCGACGGAAGAGAGGGTGACGGCAAGGCCGGACTCGAAATCGGCGGAAACGGCGGCAAGATCTACAAGATCGCGCCAGGCACCATCTACGTCCTCGACCAGCACGACCGCCACCTCCTCCGGGCCAAGACCGCCCTGAAGCTAGCCTGCGTCTTCAACCCCCCTCTCCACGGAAAGGAGGTCCACGACGAGGACGGGGTCTACCCCCTAGAGGCGGAAGAAGTCGCGGACTGAAAGAGCGCGAATTCAGGGCAAGTAGTCGGTTCGGATGGGGGAAAAGATCTCAACAGCAACTGAATCTTCGCGAATAAGAGCACCATGTTCAACGTTGCTTGGTATGCACCAGCTATCGCCTGGTTCTGCTTCAAACTCTTCGGATCCGATAGATAGCAATATTCTGCCCGAAACCAAATATCCAGTCTGCTCTTGAGGGTGCTTGTGTTTGGGAAGCAGGCTTCCCTCTGATAACCTGAACTCGGTAAGCAGAGTCTCGTCTCCATAAACTAAGGTCTTCTGGCGTATCCCCTCGAGGGGCTGTTTATAGCCGTCATTCTGGCGCTTGCAAAACATGCTGGAAACCTCTTGTAGGAATATTCGTCCCCATCACATATACTTGAGGATGCGATTAAAGGCGATCTGGTGAGCTGCAGGCCTGGGTTGGTCTTCTCTTGGCATATCGGCAAATTTCTGAGCATAAGTTCGTCTCGCTGATAAATCGTCGCGTTATTCTGCGGCCCGGAGAATCCAAATAAGCTCGCGCTTTATTAGGGTCTCACCTTTGAGGAGGCTAAATAGACGAAAGGGAAAGATATCCGTGATATCTGCGCCTATAACGATGATTCGAGCTGCGGAAGCTGTGAGCTGCGCGGGAAGCTGATATGCCGAGCGGACCAAGCCGAGCGGCGGTTCTTCGTCCTCAACCAGGTTCCCTTTCTATCCCTATCCTTCTTCGGGATGGCGATGGTGGGGCGCGCTACGGGAACCTGGTGGCCCGTCGTGGCCTACTCCTTGGTGGGGGTCGCATTTCTCGGGCCAGTGGAGATGTGGGCCCTCTGCCGCCACTGCCCCCACTATGCTCGGGATGGGTCGCGACTCCAATGCATCGCCCCCAACCCCTTTCCAAAACTCTTCCCTTTCTGTCCGCAGCCTCTGAACAGGTTCGAAAAATCGGTCGTTATCCTCTTCACACTCTTCATGCTCTTCTTTCCATCTCTGGTCCAGGCTTATGGGACATGGTATCTCATCTTCAACGGGGCACAGTTAGCCTTTCTGGGGATGGCGGGGGTCAACCTGGCGACGGCGATGGCTTCTCTCCAGTTCAGCTACATCCTCACCCGCCATTTCTGCCCGAGGTGTGTGAACTTCTCTTGCCCCCTCAACAAGGCGCCAGAGAGGATAGTCAGAAGGTACCTGGCGAAAAACCCAGAAATTTTGGCCGCCTAGGAAAGTAGATGGCGCTAGCCAGAAAGGCGTGAGCCCGATGCGATAATGATCGGGGCTCGAGATAAAACGAGAAATTTGAATTTTTCAAAAGGAGGGCAGGGCTCTCGCCCTACCAGCTGCCCTCTGCCTTCCAGGAAGCCTCTTTGAATACTGTGCCCGGATACTTGACCTCAGAGGTGAACTCTTCAGTTACCAGACGGTACTGCCTCTGGTTTCTGTTGCCGCGGCGTTCGAGGACCCCGTCGTAGTACATTCGCGAAAGGTACGTCGATACTGTGCTGAGCTTTATATCATCGGACACGGCCTCGTATCGATCCCTCAGCTCGTTCGAGGAGAACCAGGATTCTGGGAACTCCTCCCTCACGAAAATCTCCAGTCTGTCTCTGAGGGTTCGATTGTTTTCAGGTTTCTGGTCGACCTCTCTGACTTCATCCACCCCTTCTGAGAAGACGCCAGCTACAGCCAAGAAATCGATGATCTTCTCGCGAATTATGGCACCCTCAAATACGTGCGTCGACTTCATGCCTTCATCTTCGATCTCGATCTTGACCTTCATCTACACACCCTCTGTCCCGGGGACCTCTGCTGACGGGCATCCGGCTGACTATAATGGATATGGAGAAGCCCGACTAACAGATTGAGGGAATGGTTAACGGCGAACCAGGACGAAATGAGCATAGCTCCTGATCCGCCCACCCCCTTCATTTCAACCCTTCATTTATTATGTTAATCGCAAACAACGAGTGATGAAGGGCGAACCAAGATGAGAGCCGTCTCGGCAGCTCCATCCTGATCCGCCCACCCCCCCCTTCATTGTGCTATCTCCCTTACCTGCTATGTACAACTGTGAACTTGGAGCTGCGGGGACGACCCCGGAGTCGCTCCAAAGGCAGAATGAAACTCACGATCTCAGTCTCCCCTTCACTTCCCCTACCAATAGTGAACCATTCGCCCCCTTCAAAGCGAAGGTCCCCCTTCATTGCCATGTGATCAGACAGGACGTGAATTTACTTCTGCCAACATCCCTTGTGTTATATTGGTATATAAACTTTTCTGGGTGTAGGGAGTTGTAGTAGCTGGATAAAAGCCGTTATATCGGGTTTAATTTCAGATTAAAACCAGAATAATCGGTTTAATCATGTTCACATGACTCGAAAACTGGTTTTGGAATTAAATAATTCTAATATGAGATTATTCATGCTCATCTGCGAAATAAAAATGATTGAGAATCGCAACGTTTCGCCCTCTCCCAGGAAAACGCCGGGTGGGCCGACATGATATCGATGTCCTTGACCCGAAAAGCAAAAGATCGGTTTTTTAACTTCGAGTTTACGCGTCTCGCAGATCGGTGGCGAAGGTCTCGCCGGAGATCTCTCCTGATCTTCTACCGCCACTGCACTGGCGACAGACCCCCACAGCGGGGTCAAAACACCGCGCGCATACAAGCCTTCCGCAGAGCCGACAGGTGAAGAGCTTGCCAGCCCTGCCGCATATGTTGCAGATGCCCATCAATTCCATGATATCAAGATGCCTGATGCGGTTCGAAGTACTCCTCCACCAGCCAGTCGCCGATCTCTTTCATATACTTGCGCTTCCGCTCGTCCTCCAAAGCGGTCTGGTAGATCTCGGATAAATCTTCGTACATGTATGCTTCACAGGCTGGCGAGAACCCATTTAAACCTATCGCGCCCCCTAGGCACGGTTGCTGAAGGAAAAGTCCACCTTCCGAAGCACAGACCCCCTATCCTCAAAGACGCGGTTCGTCGGTCGCCTCTTTCTTCCAGAGTATCAGTGCCACGTGCTTCGAGTCGAAGACCCCCATCAGCCCACCCGTGTGGAGAGGGTGGTCACCACAGATTATCATCATAGTTCCCTCTCTAGCTGCGGCTGTGAGATCTCCCAGATGGCCATCAATGGCGCAAGCTGCCTTTTTAATCTCGTCAATTCCTCCGCCCAAATGCGCGACACGATCAATCCCGACGAAGTGAGCGACGAGAAGCCCCGGGTCCGTCTTAAGAGCCGTGAGCGAATTAGCCAAGATCTCTAGGTCGAAATCCCAGAGGCTCAGGCTTTTGGAAACGCCCATCACCACCCTAACGAAACCCTCGAAGGTCCTGGCGCCCTCCTTCTCCATCACCACCGCGGATCGAACGTTCTCGGAGCTCGCCCATTCCAGGAGGCTTCTTATCTCCGATTCGGAGGCCTGACTGGTGTTGCTGATCCCGTGCTTTTTCGGCACGAGGCCGGTAAGTATCGAGGCGATGGCAGGGGTGGTGGAGGGGGCGACGCACTCCGCCTTCAAAAGAAGGCCCTCTTCCGCCATCGACCTCATCTTCGGAAGATCCGGCTCCAAAGCTTTGTAGAGGCCGTACCCCAGGCTGTCGACGATCGCGAGAACGACCCTGTTGCATCTCCACCCCTCCACCTCCTCGATGGGCTTCCCGTCGATGGGAGGGGTTTTTACCCCCATGACCCGAGCCATGGTGGGAGCGACATCTATCAGCCTGATCGATCTTGACATCTTACTCCGGTTCAAAAGGGAGTGAAATCAATTTGAGGGGAAACGAAGGCGTTTTACGATTTCGCCCTCGACTCCCCTGTTTGCTATTACTCGACAGGTTTCAACGTGGGCCTTCCGGCCCCTCTTCCAGCCGAGCCGAAGTGCTCTTTGATCTCAAGCTCGATCTCCATCTTTTTCTTCTTGGGGTCTTCCCTGTATGTTATCTCCAGGGTGATGGGCTCGTCCGGCGCAAGCAGGATCTGTTGCTGGGAGATTTCCATCTCCATCTTGCTCCCCGTCTCCAGAGTGTCCGCCAGCTCTCGGAGGAAAGCTGCAGTTTCGGCAAAGTTCAGAGGGTACTCCTGCCTGACCCGGTTCGTTTTTTTGTCTTTTTCAGAGGTCGGTTCAGAACCTGGCTCAGATCCCTGCGGTAATGTTATAGGCATTCCAAATCACCTCTTTCATCTGACTGGACGCTAGGTTGTAACGCATGACTAAAATAGATTTGGCAGCTTCAAAAGCTTGAGGGCCATCCCTATAAACTCTCATCTAATACATGAAGGCGATGGATCTCAAGACTAAGGCGCGTCTGATCTCTGTGGGCAGCGTTGAGCTGCCGGAAGTCTTTCGCCCCTCGGGACCCGTCTCGACGGCCGGTCCCGGCGCCGGGGAGAAGAACGTCTTCTTTAGGTCTGGCGGAAGGAGGGTAAGGCTCTCCGTTGCGGAAAGCTCTCCCCTGAAGCTGGCAGAGCTGGCGGGAAACGAGGTGGCAATATTCGAGAACGGCGTCGAGGTCGCCCGAGGAGTTCTCGAAAAGCCCCTCCTCCACTGTCCCCGGCAGGCCTACATCACCGTCAGCGAAAGGTGCATCTACGACTGCAGGTTCTGCGCTGTGCCGAAGCTATCGGGGGGCACGAAGTCGAAAGATAAGGTTTTGGATATGGTGGCCCGGGCTCAGGATACGGGGGAGCTTGAGGCGATATCCCTGACGAGCGGAGTCGAGCGATCACCGGAAGAGGAGGTCGCAAGAGTCGCCGACATCGTAAGGGCTCTCCGCAGGTTCGATGTGCCGATGGGGGTCTCGGTCACCCCCGCCCTCAGGTCCAACGAGATCCTGAAGGCGGCGGGAGCTGACGAGATCAAGTACAACGTGGAGTGTTTGGACCCGGAGCTCTTCGGGAGGGTTTGTCCAGGGGTCTCCCTGAAGAAGATCAAGATGGCGCTCTCGGACGCCGTTGGCCGCTTCGGCGAGAACAGGGTCTTCTCCAACGTGATCGTAGGCCTCGGCGAGTCGGACCGCGCTCTTCGAGAGGGCATCGAGGAGCTCGCCGAGATGGGCGTCCTCCCGGTCATCAGGGCTGTCTATCCCCATCCCCTGAGGAGAGGCGAGATCGAGATGGTCCGGCCGTCTCCGGAGCGGCTCATCGACCTCGCCCGTTTCACAAGAAGGGTCCTAGACGAGCACGGCCTTCGCGGTGACGTAGCCGAGACGGGATGCTATCGGTGCACAGGCTGCGATCTGATCCCCCACAAGGATCTTTGACGGGATGAAGCGAAAACGGCGCTCAGGACTCAAAATCCTCATCATCGATCAGGCAGGTCAGCTCATCATGGCGCCGTTTACGAATACCATTAAATAGGTGTACTGAGACTTCAAGGTTGCCTCTTTTGCGGGGGTCGCCAAGCCAGGTCAACGGCGCTAGGTTCAGGGCCTAGTCTCGCAGGAGTTCGTGGGTTCGAATCCCATCCCCCGCACCAACTAATTCTCGTTATAGCGATTTCATGAAGAGATTGCGCCGCTTTGTAATTAGTTTACTTTAGATAGCCAGATATATAGTTTTGTGGCATCTTATGCTGCGCCTTGTCTCCCAAAACCGAGATAACATTTAAAAAATTAGATGGATATAGTGGAGGGAATTTAAATCCCATCCGCGTTAGAATGAATACATCGTACCTAATACATTCGCACCTACTTCCTCTATAGTCATCCACCCCTGGACGTATGCGTCTTTCCATTCTTTAGTGCAATACCACATCCCGATTGCATTATCGTTACGATCTCCAACTACAACGGACAACTCATCACAATCCCAACCAGTCTTCACAACTCCAAAAAATGTCCCTAGAATTCCGCCAGTTTCAGTAACCAGTTCTTCTACGCCTGGAGCTGTAGATCGATAACTTAGAACTAAGCTTTTAGTTCCTCCGTTTGCCCTACCATCAGCGACCTGAGCAGTGACCCCTTCAAACCCGTTATCACTTAGCACAGATCGAATTACGTAAATTGCGTCGTTATCTGATATGCTACTTGCTAGGACAGAAGATGTTGTCGCGGCTAACAAAATCATGCACAATAAAGCTCTAAATTTCATCGTATCGCCGACACTTTTGTTTTTTTACAGGGTGAAATACTTTTTGATACAACGCCCCTATAAGCTACCTTATCATAAGCCCATCGATCGCTTGACATCGCGCAAGCTCGGCGCCCTCAGCCCTGGCATCCAGTCGAAGGCTGGCCTGTCCAGCTCGTCAGGCTCATCAGGATCTATTTTCGTCAAATCTATTGACACGTGCTTTATCGTCGTGCCGTCTGGCCTCGTTTCGACCCGCTCAACCCATCCCGGCTTTACCTCACCATAGTCGAAGCGTTCCAGTGGCGTGGGGGTGAAATCCTTTACTACAGGGCTTAGGCTGGTTTCCTCCCTAGGGGCGTCATTACCCTCCTCGGCCTCTAAAGTCGCCTCTACGGGCTTCTCACGCAAGGGTTCTGGCGTGGGCTCGAAAAGCTCACTTGGATATTGGCTTAGTAGGGCATCGTCGCCCTCCTCAAACCGTCGCGCATAGTCTTCAAGTCGCCGTTGAAGGCTGTCGCCCCCCTGTTTAGGCAATATCCGATCTTCAGCTTGTGCGATCTCCTTTTCAAGACTGGTTTTGTTTGCCATGTCACTTACCGCCCTTCTTAGCCTTCGCCGTTTCCAGGTCCTTTTCAGCCTCCAGGTATCGGACCCGTTGCTCAAGCTCCATGATTTTGCGCTCTTCGTGGGCTTTCAGCCAGGCTTTGGCCGCATTGACTAGGGCATGTCCTTGGCTGGCGTTCAACTTCTCCTCTAAGATAAGCTGGCTCACTTTGTAAAGATGTTGTTCTATTTCTAGCGGGCTTCTGAAGTTTCGTTTAGATTTCATAGTATGTCCTCCATTTAGTACACCGTTTATAAATAAAATGTATTAGGATGATATTCGCTATGTAGCGCTACAGTGACTTTAGCAAACAACCCCGTTACATACACTATAGTAATCGGGTGGGCCTGTAGCGTACAATAGAACGTTACGGGTCCAGAGATAGTTGTATAATAATGTTGGTATAGGTATGTGGTGCTAGCTAACGGTTTTAAACCGCTAGCAGTTATCGACCGACTAAGCACACTATGTATATTCATCTAAGAAGTCATAGTTTAATAGCAGCATTGTATTTAAATGATTCGTGCATAACCGCTATGTGCTAACGTTGTAATATTTTTGATTTTGGATGGGCTTGAAAGGCTCTTTCGCACTAAAAATCCCAAAGCCTGCCTCGTCTATCACCGAAAGATATTTCTTGTGATAAATTTCTATGAGATTCAGAAGGGATACTTAATGGACTTCATCGACAAAATTCATGAATTAGCCGCTCGAATTCCAAGCCAAATTGACCATATCCAGACCGAAGAAGCTACAAAGAACGCGCTAATTTTACCGTTCATTTCTGCTTTAGGATATAATGTATTTGATCCAAGAGAAGTTGTGCCCGAGTTTGTTGCGGATGTTGGTGAGAAAAAGGGTGAGAAGGTAGACTATGCAATATTCATTGACGAAAAGCCCAGCATTTTATTTGAGTGCAAGTGGTGCGGTGTCGATTTAGATAAAGAACATGCTCATCAGCTTAACCGATATTTCACAATGACCGACGCTAGGTTTGGCGTCCTAACTAACGGTATCATTTACCGTTTCTATTCCGATCTAGAAAAGCCAAACCTAATGGATAAAAAAACATTTCTTGAATTCAATATCTTAGATATAGATGAATCGTTGGTAGAAGAACTGAAAAAATTTACAAAATCTTCTTTTAATCTAGAGGATATTTTAACCACCGCCTCTGAGCTTAAGTATACTAAAGAGATAAAGAGAATAATTGACGAACAGACTAGGGAGCCTTCCGATGAATTCGTTAAATTCTTTGCATCTCAAGTATATTCAGGTAAAAAAATGACCCGCCCCCAAATAGAACGATTCTCTGAAATCACGAAGAAAGCTTTGAAGCAGTTTATTAATGATAAGATCAGTGAAAGGCTTAAGTTCGCTCTTGCAGGGGAGCATATTTCACCCCAAGCAGATACATCCAAGGGTGAGTTGCCTGAACAAGAGAAATTAGAAGAGCGACCACGTGATGAAATTGTCACAACCGAAGAGGAATTCGAAGGATATTATATAGTTAAAGCAATTCTTCGTGAGATTACAGACTCAAAACGCGTGCATTTACGAGACTTCAAGAGCTTTTGCAACATTCTTTTGGATGACAATATCCAGAAGCCAATTTGCCGACTCTACTTCAACGCTTCGCAGAAATATTTGGGGTTATTCGATGAACAGAAACATGAAGAACGCGTGCCAATCGATGATCTTGATGAGATCTATAATTATGCTGATAGCCTGAAATCGATTATAAAATTTTACGATGAAACATTCGCCACTTCGGGTCGTCAGGGGGTCCGGGGGACATCTATAGACCATTTTGAATTAAAGGGGACTCAATACGACGTGGATTCTTGGAAGAACATGCTCCTCAAAATATGTGATATCATGCAAACGTCCCATAAAGACCAGTTTGATAAGGTTCTCTCTTTAAGAGGGCGTAAACTAGCTTATTTTTCAAAGAATCCAACTGAATTATCATTGCCGGAGCCGATATCAGGGACTGACATATACGTTGAGACAAGCCACAGTGCAGATAGGATCGTTAAAATTTCAAAGGATATAATCAAGCTATTTGGCTACTCGGAAGATGATCTTTCAGTTAGTGCAAAGTGAGCGATACCGGCCACGGTCGGAGCTACGGTTTCCCCCATTAAAAGTGGGGGGAAACCTCCGCTCCTCCATCCGGGCCTAACCAGGGGGAAAATATACCAAGGTCAGCCCGAGAGCCTAACGATCCCCGTCGTCAGATATCCCCGGTCTTCCAGCTCAAACAATAGCGCCGTCTCCTCGTCATCGAAGACCCCATAAAATATGCAGTCCGCCAGCGTCATTTTAAACCGACCCATAGATTGAACTTTAGCCCAAAAGCCCTCAATGTTCCGCAGGTACTCCAACGCTTCCATAGCCGCCGGTACGTCTACACCGCACCCAACAAACCCAAAGTAAAACTCGTCTTTTAAAGAACTCATATTAATCATCCTCCCATTATTTAATTAAATTTATATCGCCTTTCCCGTTGTTCCTGGGGATCTATCCAGCCCCAAGGCTCCCTATCCAACAGCCGGTAAACCTCCGGGATCTCATCCGGCTCAAACATGCCCTCGCTGATTGCGTCGTCTACATCCCAACCTTGCAGCATCAACCGTGCGATCCGATCATAAAGCTCTGAATCCATGAAACCTCCAACTAAAATCTGTCTAAGTCTTGTTCAAGCCCCCAATAGGGGTTTTGTTCCATCCGTACCTGTCCGCATCCTGGACAAATCAACTGCATGTTTAGCCCGCGCCATCCATAGAACTGCATGGGCTCGCCACACTCCAAACATAAAATATTATCACTTATATAATCATCTCCATAAAAATGATCGTTACGAAAGTTACGATATTCTGCCCGTATTAAGCTATGAAATTATTTTTTGCAAAGCTATTACGGGCAAAATAACGTAAATATCGTAACGACTCCATCACTCCTTAAGCCGAATACCAAACCAAGCCCGTTTAGACCCGTTTAAGATCGCGCCTTCCTCAAAATCCATATCTCGAAGTTTCCGACCGAAAGCGTTCTTCGTCCCTGGTTTGGTCCCGTTAGTCTTACACCACGTCTTATAAGCCTGGAAAAGCTCATCCTTCGGTGTTCTGGCGTCGTCGTCCTCCTCGGTCATCTCCTCCAGAAATACCAAGATGGGCCGTGATAGTCGCCGGTAAAGATCCTCGCCGTTGTCATGGTAAGACATCCTGAAGTCGTTAGATCGTAGCCGGTCCAAGCCCTCCAGCGACCAATTCAGGATACCTGAAAGCTCTTCGGGTGTCGTTAGCTTCTCCTTAAGGCGACTATCTCCCGTAGTTTCAAAAGATCTGTTGAATTGGAATATAACCCAGCGTTTATAAAATGCGTCGTCGTCAAACCTCAAAGCAGGTATATAGTTAGATCCATAAATTATTTTTGCCTGGTTATTGAAGCTAAACCCATCTTTAAACTTCTGTTCGCCTCTAACCGTATCGCCACCAGTCAAAACCTTGAACTCGGACGGTTCCAAAACGACACTTCGCGGTAGATCCCCGTGAATGTTGGCCTTTTTGCCGAACAATTCCCAAACGACGTGATTAGAGCCTGTCAACCGTTGAAGATCCACCGTACTAACGGCCTGACCCCCTAGCAAAGCCCGTATAACGCCCAACATGGTAGATTTGCCCGTTCTAGGCGGCCCATATAGCATGAACGCCTTATGCAAGGGATATCCGGGCCAGAGCGTATATCCAAACATTTCTTGGAGGGCCAGATGATACTTAGGATCAATCACCCCATCCAAATAATCCATGAATAGGGGGCATTCAGCCTTTGGGATATAAACCGCCTCGATCTGCGACAACGATATGGTTTTAGGGTCGTGCGCCACCACTTCCCAAGAAGTAAGATCCAAAAGACCATTTGGCACGTTTAGCATCAAAGGTTGCCTGTCTAAAACTTCCATTGTGGTCCTATTAAGCGTAAACGCTATATTAAGGATCTCTCTGGCGGTTTGAGTGGTCATAACGGGCCGCATATTCTTTTTGCGGAAAGGCTCAAACCATCGGATAAGCTCGCCCTCCAGGAACTCCCTGGCGTAAGGCACGTAAACCCCATCTTGGTAAAGGTACGTTGCCCGATTCTCAGCAAACTCCAAGATATGATATTTCTGCGTGACAAGATGGGCAGCTAAAACCGTATCTACAGCTTCGACCAGCCCGTTAACGTTCTCGATCAGGCAATCACCGGGCCGAAGGCTCTTCGAGATCTCCGGTCGCAACGCGTAAGTCGAGACCATTTCAGACCGCCTCCTGCTTCGGTGCGTACTCCCGCAGCTCGACGATCTTCCGCAGGTCGTTTAGAATAATTTGGCCGTCTCTGGTCTGAAAATACAGCTTAGATCTATCGACCTTGATCAGCCTGCTAACGAACGACCGCCCATTAGCCAGCTTGCCAAAAACTATCTTTCCTTCAAGCGATTCCAGAGGATCTGTGTCCTCCGCAACATTTATATAGTCTTCTGTTGTACTACTCATGGATATACATCCTATTTTCGAGGTCTTGCGGTGTCCTACCACCGCGTGCCTCATCTTAAACCCAGAAGTATTTATCTGGGGTTATCTTCCGAACTAACTGCAAGCTTCGCTAAAGCCTTGTGTGGTCTTAATCCACCGTCCTGCTTTTCATCCCGTCCCGAAGGACGTGTGGAGGCGACCGTCGCCGGTCGCCAAGAAAAGCAAGTGTAAGATATAGTTGATCGCATATAAGTTTAACGATCGCCAGCAGTGAACTAGTAATATAAATACTTTGCGGTTTTAGATATATAAGTAGTTTGTGGTTAGCTTCGGATGTACCAAAGCCCGTCGTCTCGAAGCTCCACCATGCCCGACTGCTTCAAGAACTCTTCAGCCTCGCTGAAGTCGATCGCGTCGTGTTGCACCGTGAAGGTTCCACTCATCAGCCACGTCTGCCGATAACTGGCAAAGTCAGCGGTCTTAAAGGGTTTTAGACCGCGCTTGATATCTCGGTCGTGGTCGGTAAGAAACGCATTCAATCGACACTCCATCGCTGTTTCCTTGGGGTCCTTCGTCGGGATCGGCTTGAACTCAATCTTTCGCTGTTTTCGCCAGTTGACGCCAGTTATTCGACCGCTCGCCTCGTCGTATTTCACGCCCTTAAACGACTCCTCCAGGTATGAAATAAGCTGCCCGTTGCTGATTCGCAAACCAGCCAACACCGAATTGCTGTGATCGTTGAACTTATCAACTAAATCTAAAAAATCTACGTTGGCTCCTTTCGACGGCTCCAGCGTTGCAACCAACCAGCGGCTAACGGCTTTTTTAACCATCCGCGTTCTATCCATTCTGTATCATCTCCCTGTCACTGAAATATTTTTTAGCTAACGATTCCAGGAATCGGGATTGGCTCATGTTCAACCTCTCAGCCTCACAAGCTATCTTCTCTGATAGCGTTTTAGT
>Ga0209408_1000499_pt1 | contig 29821 bp, 19 predicted proteins | sample AD_UKC107_MetaG_FD_184422 | JGI IMG/M metagenome (GOLD analysis project Ga0209408, IMG submission 184422) | Active sludge microbial communities of municipal wastewater-treating anaerobic digesters from Hong Kong - AD_UKC107_MetaG (SPAdes)... | ecosystem: Engineered > Bioreactor > Anaerobic >... | reverse complement strand
TGGTCCGTCTTTTTCTTTCTTGAGTCTATCTCATATTTCTCACAGCGGCCGCCGTAAAAGAGAGGTTTGCTCTCACCGGCAATCTTCACACTGCTTATCTCACAGTGATTGACGCAGCCCTTGCATACAAACCTGGTGATGTCATACGAGGCGTTGCGTATGCCGAAACCCTTGAATGTTGTCTTCTGGCCTTCGGTCATCGTTTTCTGTGCCAGAATGGCGGCCCCTATGGCACCGGTAACGTCAAAATGAGGCGGGATGATGATCTTCTTTCCCAGCACCTGCTCGAAGGCAGCAACCACAGCCTTGTTGTTGGTCACCCCGCCCTGGAAGAAGATCTTGTTGCCTATCCGGCGGTCAGCGACCACCTTCTGAAGGTAGTTGTATACTATTGAGTAGGCCAGGCCGCCTACGAGGTTGTCATTCCGGGCGCCCTTCTGCATGAAGCTGTTGAGGTCTGATTCCATGAAGACGGTGCAGCGGTCGCCCAGCTTCACCGGCGAGGCCGATTTCAGTGCCATGCTGCCGAATTCGTCAACGATACTTATGTTCAGCTTCTCTGCCTGTTCTTCAAGGAACGAGCCGGTACCGGCAGCACATACCTTGTTCATCTCGAAGTCGACCACCACACCGTTCTCAATGCTGATGTACTTTGAGTCCTGACCGCCGATCTCAAATATTGTATCGACGGTAGGGTCATAATCAATGGCGGCAGTGGCCTGGGCCGTGATCTCATTACGGATGGTGTCGGCACCGATGAAGTCGCCGGTGAGATACCGGCCGGAACCGGTGGTGCCTGCCCCGATCACCTCCACTTCTTCGCCCACCTCGTCGTATATCTCGCTCATGCCTCTCTGTATTGCTTCCAGCGGCTTCCCGGCAGTGGGGAGATAGCGTCTTGCCACAACATTGTGTTCTGCATCGATAAGCACAACGTTGGTACTCAGCGATCCTACATCCACCCCCAGGTAGACGGGCAGCTTTTCAAGGCCGTTTTTCATGAACCTAACCTCCTTGCTGTAAAGGGCTTCGGATTCTTTCAGCTGAGGAAGGCTGACAAAAGTAGAGGCGTTACCCTGCAGATACTTCTCCAGCTTCTTCAATCCGGAAAATCTGCCCTGGTTCGTTCCGTTGGACCGCACATACATGACCGCCCCAATAGCACCCATGGATGCATGGTGCTCAGGAATGATCAGCTCATCACCCGTAAGACCGAGCACCTCCCTGAAAGCTCTCACCATACCTGCGTTTGCCGCTACCCCTCCGGAGAAGACTACGGGCTTTCTTATCTCCTTGCTGCGTGCGACTGTACTGCGAAAGTTCCTGGCAAGGGCGAAGCATAACCCTGCTACAATATCATGAAGCGGTGTGGCGATCTGCTGGTGGTGTATCATATCGCTCTTGGCGAAGACACTGCAGCGTCCGGCTATCCTTGGCGGGTTGACTGACTTCATGGCCATCTCCCCAAACTCCTTCTCTATGGCTACTCCTATCCTTCTTGCCTGCTGGTCAAGGAATGACCCGGTACCGGCAGCACAGATGCTGTTCATCTCAAAGTCGACCAGCCTGGCAAACTCATCTCCCGGCTCCCTGTCAAGCATTATCAGTTTCGAATCCTCTCCCCCTATCTCTATCACGGTGCGGGCATCAGGATAAATCCTTCCGGTGGAGGCAGCCTGTGAAATGATCTCGTTTACGAAAATGCCTCCGATCAGCCCGGAAGCCAGCTTGCCGCCCGTGCCTGTCAGTGCAATCCCTTTGATGGAGCCTTCAGAATACTCCTTCAGCAGTGAAGAGAGCCGTTCATGCAACTTGTTGAAAGGCTTGCCATGAACATAATCATAATAGTCTTCCAGTACATTGTCGTCTTCATCCATCACCACCGTGTTCAGTGAGACGGATCCAATGTCCAGTCCTATCATAACATCCCTGGCTGATAATTTATCTGAAACTGCCATGGCACAAAGACTTGGAAATTTTCAGTATCCGGGCCTTAATTATTAATAATACCAAGTTAAGCAATTTTGCACATTGAGAAATGAAATGTGTTATTATTCATGCTATTCTCAAGATACCGGCAAAAAAAACGCTCCCGGTGAGGGGAGCGTTCAATAATCTCAGTTGGTTTTCAGTGTGATTGTCTTTGCCTTTAGGGCAGGTCACACAAAGAGTGAATGTTTAGTTGAGCAGGAGTTTCATGTCCTCATCAACTGATGTAATACCTGCTATTCCAAACTTTTCAACCAGCACATTAACGACGTTTGGCGAGAGGAAGCCCGGAAGCGTGGGGCCGAGGTGGATATTCTTCACACCAAGATAAAGAAGTGCAAGGAGAACGATTACAGCTTTCTGCTCATACCATGCAATGTTGTATGCTATTGGTAGTTCATTGATATCATTCTTGCCAAATATATCCTTTAGAGTCAGTGCGATCACAGCCAGTGAGTAGGAGTCGTTGCACTGCCCTGCATCAAGTACACGCGGGATACCGTTTATATCTCCGAGCTTGAGCTTGTTGTATCGGTACTTGGCACAACCTGCGGTAAGGATCACGGTGTCCTTCGGGAGTTTCTGCGCGAATTCCGTGTAGTATTCACGGCTCTTCATGCGGCCGTCACATCCGCCCATCACAAAGAATTTACGTATGGCGCCACTCTTCACAGCCTCAACAACCTTATCGGCAAGCTGAACAACCTGGTTGTGTGCAAAGCCTCCGATGATGCTTCCCTCTTCAATGGCTACAGGGGGCTTGCACCTTTTGGCATGCTCAATGATAGCTGAGAAATCCTTCTCCTTGCCCGGCTCCCTGTCAGGAATATGGGGGCAGCCGGGATAGCCTGACGAACCGGTTGTGTAGATACGGTCGCGATAGCTGTCGCGCAATGGTACTATGCAGTTGGTTGTAAAGAGGACGGGACCGTTGAAGGTCTCAAACTCGGTCGTCTGTTTCCACCATGAGTTGCCGTAATTGCCAACGAAGTGACTGTACTTCTTGAATGCGGGATAGTAATTGGCAGGCAGCATCTCACTGTGGGTGTATACATCAACTCCTGTACCCTCAGTCTGACGAAGCAGCTCTTCCATATCCTTCATGTCATGGCCGCTGATCAGTATGGCGGGATTGTTCCTGACGCCGATGTTTACCTCTGTAATCTCCGGATTACCGTAGCTTGTGGTGTTTGCCTTGTCAAGCAGGGCCATTACTTCCACCCCGTGCTTGCCTGTTTCCAGCACGAGAGCTACCAGCTCGTCAGCTGATAAGGAATCATCAGTAGTGGCGGCAAGCGCCTTCTGGATGAATGCATCCACGCTGTCACTGTTGTATCCGAGGTTGCCCGCATGCTCGGCATAGGCTGCCATCCCCTTTACTCCGTAGATAGTCAGCTCGCGGAGTGACCTTACATCCTCGTTCTCGGTTGAAAGAACGCCTATGGTTGCAGCTTTGGCAACCAGGTCAGCCTCGTCTGCAGGCTTCCATGTTACACTCTCATGAACGTTGTTCCCGATGACAATACCTTTGGCTTTCATGTCATCTGCAAACTTGTCCCTGAGAGCAATTCCCTCGTGGATCCTCTCAATGATCCGGGAATTGTCAAAGTTCGCGTTTGTGATCGTTGTGAAGAGAGCTTCCTGCACAAAGCGGTCAACCTTTGCATTGGAATAGTGGTGCTGACGTGCTGTTGTCCCAAGGATGGAGATACCCTTGGCAATCCAAACCAGCATGTCCTGCATCATGGCAACATCATCTGTCTTGCCGCATACGCCTCTGGTGACGCAGCCGGTTCCTTTTGCCGTTTCCTGGCACTGGTAACAAAACATACTCATTTCTTTGTTTTTTTGAGGTTTGTAGTATAGTATTTCCTGTTTATTAAATCCAATCGTCCTGCAATATTTTTCCTTCAATGCTGACAATTATTGCCTTTACCGGGACTTTCCTCGAGGCTCTTGCCAGGGCTGTGCGCACCATCTGTATCAGTCCCCCGCAGCAGGGCACCTCCATCATCATCACGGTGATGGTATTGATACGTGCAGTGTCTATCATTACTGTCAGTTTATCAATGTATGATTCTGTGCCATGATCAAGTTTGGGACAGGCTATTGCCAGTGCTTTCCCTTTAAGATGGCGGCTGTGAAATGCTCCCATTGAAAATGCCACGCAGTCGGCTGCAAGAAGCAGGTCAGCCCCCCTGTAGGCAGGGGCATTTGGGTTGACCAGGTGCATCTGTACCGGCCAGTGGGTAAGGTGAGAGAAGGCCTCAGCCGCTTGCGTCGATATCTTTAGTGACGCAGCGGGGGCAATTATCCTCTCCGCGCTTCCCGGACAACTGCCTCCGTGATTGGGATGAACGGCAGGGGGGGAGAGTACCCTCTCTGTTTTGCCGTCTATAGTGGCAAGGACTTCATCCACATCAAACAATAACTCATCGCGGTTTACCTCCAGCCATGTCGTCCCCTCTTCAAGATAGCCGTACTCATGATGATCCTTCAGATGTTTCAGATGGGCCTTTACAGTGTTTGCCCCTTTTTTTACCATCTCACTGATCACAGCAATTTCGTCATAGGGCTCTGCCTCACGTCTCTCTACAGTGATAGCCCCTTCCGGACAGTACCCGATACAGGCTCCCAGACCGTCACACATAAGCTCCGACACAAGCCTTACCTTGCCGTCAATCACCTGGAGCGCCCCTTCATGGCAGTTTGGCACACAGAGTCCGCAACCGTTGCACTTCTCCTCATCTATCTTAATAATATCCCTTTCCATCTCCAGGTTCATTCTTACATGTGCAAAGATAGATCAGTGAGAGGTGCTGATTTGTATCAATTGTTACAATTTGCAATTATTTTCTATTTTTAAAGAAAAAACTATGCGGTTTCCGGTATTGAATGACAGCACTCTTTTCAGAGGATTAAGTGAGGCTGAGATTGAGAACCTGCTGGAGGGGACCGGTTACAGGGTGAGGTTCTTCCCTTCAGGCACCATGATAGCATTGGCAGGAGAGGAGATACATTCATTAATGATTGTGCTCTCAGGCAGTGTCAGGGGGGAGATGTCGGCTCTGGCAGGCCGCACAATAAAGATTGAGGATATCAATCCGCCTCAGGCACTGGCATCTGCAGTCCTTTTCGGGTCCGGAGCAAGGTATCCTGTAACCGTAGTTGCCAACATTGACTCTGAGTTGCTGATAATCAACAAGGAAGATTATCTGACACTGATGATTGGTGACAGGCGCCTTTTATCCAATTACTTGACTTTCATCTGTAACAAAGCCCAGTTCCTTTCAGGCCGGCTCAGGTTTCATTCATTCCATACAATCAAGGGTAAATTTGCGCATTATATCTCTGCTCTCCCCGGAGCAGCGATGGGAAGAGTAATTATTGACCGTACCCAGCAGGAGCTTGCGGAGTATTTCGGTGTGACCCGGCCATCGCTTGCCAGGGCAATAGGGGAGATGGAACATGATGGTCTGATTGCTGTTGACCGTCGTGAGGTCAGGTTGAAAGACATGAAGGGTCTCTCGCGCCTCTATGAGGTCTGATGCAGCCTGCCTCTGCCTTTTTTGGTGTGACCGGTGGCAGGCAGCATCACGGTGAAACAGCTGCCGCTGCCGGGGGTGCTCTCCACGGTGATGGTACCTTTGCTCAGTGTCACCAGCTCATGCACAAGCCTGAGACCTATGCCGGTGCCCTTTTCAGAGTCAGTGCCGGGAGTGGATTCCAGCTCGCTCTCCGTAAACAGCCTTTTCTGCCGCTCCGGGCTGATACCTATGCCATTGTCACAGATACTGATCGTGACCCAGTCAGATGCCTCCTCCTTCTGCCTGACAACAATGGTGACCCTGCCTCCATGGTTAGTGTATTTTATGGCATTTGAAAGAAGATTCCTGATCACAATATCAATAAGGTCCCTGTCAAACCATCCCTTGGCTTTCCCTACCTGAGTGAAATTGAGGGATATATCTTTCCTGTCAGCACCGTCCTTGAGTATGCTTATATTGGTGAGTATCAGGTCGGCCAGGTCATGCTCCGCCGGAGCGTAACGGATCATGTCTTCCTGTCCTCTTCCCCAGACCAGCATGTTCTCAAGCAGGGTTATCAGCTGCTGCGATGACTGGATGCATGCGTCGGCCATAAGCTCTGTCCGTTCACGAAACTCTTCCTCCTTAAGCATGTAAAGAGTATAAAGTATGTTGACCACCGGGCTGCGGAGATCATGAGATATTACTGAGAAGATCTTGTTTTTAAGGTTGATGGTTTCAGAAAGTTTTCTATTCTGGCGGGCGATGTGTTCGTTCCTGTTGCGCAGCTCGTCACTCCTCTCCTGCAGTTCTGCCGTACGCCTCTTTACCCTGTTCTCAAGATCGCGGTTGAGCTCTTCCAGCTGTGCTGCCAGTCTCTCCCTCTCCTGTCCGCGTCTTACCCATCCCCGTATAAGCAGCGTTGCCTGGATAAAAACAAAGGCAAGCATGGTGAATGAAAGTATGTAAAGCCTCTGGTTCTCTTCAAGAGCATTTGAGAAAAGGATATCTGAGACCAGACCTATGGCGATGGTCATGAAGGCTATAAGATAAAGCACGTCAATCCGGTTACCCGTTGCAACGCCCCTGATGCTCATAAAGATGGCATACAGCAGTACCAGCACGGCCGATGCCTGGATAATCCATACCGAATAGGAGAAAAGATAGATTGGAAGCAGTATTATTGCTGCAATACCGAATAGGAAGATAACGTCAATAGCTATGGCAAATCTCCTGAACCACCTGGTTGGATAGATAAGGTATGCCAGCCATGCTCCTGAAGTGATCATGAATAACAGTATCAGGTATTCTCCCCTGATGATGAGGTGCCAGTGTCTGACATCAACGATAGTGATGAGGTAGGGGGCCGAGAGGAAGGGGCGCAGGGCCAGGCAGAGTACAAGCAGTGAGAACATGAGCAGCTTCCTGTCTCTGCGGTCAAGAAGATAGAAGATAAGAAAGAAGAGAAAGGAGGCGAAGAGCATTCCTGAGACAGCAATGGATATGAACCACTGGTTAGTGAAATTGGTCTGGATGGCTTTAAATGAGCCTGTTTTCATTGGCATCCAGAATCCTCCCCGGCGATGCTCGTAGTTTGAGACTCTGATGAGTATCTCCAGTGTGTCACTCTTCGGCACGTAGCTGAAGAACAGGGGTTCATATGACGGAACAGACTCTGCACTGCTTCTGGCGGGTGTTCCGTTTCTCGCCATGGTGACGCCATTGATGCTTATCTCGTAGGAGGTGTCAAAAACCGGCATGTCAAACCCCATCCGGTCACGGTAGCCTGAAGGCAACAATATCAGGGTTCTGTAGGTGCCGTAACCGAATCGTGGCAGGCGTGATCCGTCAAGGGTATATTCGCTCCAGTATCCGGGGACCTTGCCGTAGAGGTCCGGGACAAGGGTGTCAGAGATATCCCCCGGAGAGCCATAGATGAATGTGCCGAACCAGAATTCCCATTCTCCGTTCATCCTTACTGAAAAATCATCTCCCTGCTCCAGATGCCTCAGGTCAAGAACGCCCTTTTCAACCCTGGAGGTGACATCTTCATTACTGCATGATATCAGCAAAAGAGAGACAACGGAGAGAAAGAGTCTCCACGGCACACCCACCCCGGCAGACATGTTTTACTGTTTTATGAAACCCCGGTTTTCAAGCAGTGCCTCAATACCCGGTTCACGGCCCCTGAAGGCAACCCACATCTCCAGTTCATCCTTTGACCCCTTGCGTGAGAGGATCTCTTTTTCAAAACGGGCGGCAACCTCAGGGTTGAAGATGTCACCGGTTTCCTTAAAGGCTTTGAATGCGTCTGCATCAAGCTGCTCACACCATATGTAGCTGTAGTACCCCGCCGAATATCCTCCGATAATATGGCTAAAGTAGGTTGACCTGTAGCGGGGGATAATCTCTTCTATGAGTCCATACTTATCCATCGCATTTTTTTCAAACTCACCTATGTTGAGTTCAACAGGTTCGGTCAGAGAGTGGTACTCCATATCAAGTGATGAGGCTGCAAGGTACTCCACGGTGGTGAAGCCCTGGTTGAATTTGCCGGCTTTTCCTATCTTTTCTATCAGCGCATCCGGAATAACTTCTCCTGTCTGGTAGTGTTTCGCGTATACCTTCAGTACCTCTGGTTCAAAGACCCAATGCTCCATTATCTGTGATGGCAGCTCGACGAAATCACGTGATGTGCCGCTAACATATTCAGTGTTAGACAGAAGGCTGTGAAGCGCATGCCCGAATTCATGGAAGAGGGTGCTTGCCTCATCAGGGGTCAGCAGCGAAGGGGTGTCTCCTGAGGGAGGAGTGAAGTTGGTGACTATGCTCACCAGGGGAGTCACGAATTTGCCCTTCTCATCCAGACGCTGGGGCCTCATGGCGCTGCACCATGCTCCACCGCGCTTGGATTCCCTCGGGTGGTAATCAATCATGAGGATGCCAACGTGCTTATTGTCACGCTTTACCTCAAATGTCTTTACATCAGGGTGATAGAGAGGAATGTCATTCCTCTCGCTGAATTCCAACCCATAGAGTCTGTTGGCTACATGGAACATTCCCTCAGTTACGTTTTTGGCTGAGAACCAGGGTTTCGTCTCCTCGTCGCTAAGGTCATACTTCTCCTTGCGGATTTTTTCCGTGTAATAGAACCAGTCCCACGGCTTGAGGCTGAAGTTACCACCTTCCCTGTTAATCAGCTCCTGCTGGGCTGTTGCCTCCGCCTTTGCTACCGGAAGGGCTGCCTCCCATATCTGTGCAAGGAAATTAAGCACTGTCTCAGGCTCCTTTGCCATATTACGCTCAAGCACGTAATCAGCGTGACTTTCGTATCCGAGCAGTCGTGCTTTCTCCACTCGCAACCTGATGATGTCAGCCAGGATCTGGTTGTTATCATTGGCATTGCCGTTGTTGCCACGCATCATATAGCCCCTGAACATCTTCTCTCTCAGAGTCCTGTTGTCAGCATAGGTCATGAAAGGAATATAACTGGGGTTATGCAGGGTGAAGAGCCACTTGCCATCCATTCCCCTGGCCCTGGCTGCATCGGCAGCCTGTGCCCTGATACCTTCGGGAAGCCCTGAGAGATCCTGCTCATTGTCAATGACAAGGGTGAAACCATTGGTCTCAGCCAGCAGGTTCTCACCGAATTTCACTGAGAGGAGTGAGAGCTCGCTGTTCAGCTTGCGGAGTCTCTCCTTGTCTTCGGGTGCGAGGCCGATACCGCTCCTTATGAAACCGAGATATTCATCTTCCAGCAGTTTGCTCTCTTCCGGTGTCAGGTCAAACTTATCGCGGTTTTCATAAACTGATTTTACCCTTTCAAACAGTTTTTCATTGAGAGCTATGTCATCCCTGTGCTTTGAGAAAAGGGGAGACATCTCCCTTTGCAGGGCCTGTATGGAGTCATTTGTGTTGGCTCCGCTAAGTGGACCCATGGCACGCTGGACTTTCGTCAGCAGCTCGCCTGTGAACTGCATTGCCCTGATAGTGTTGTCAAAGGTAGGTTCTTCCTGATTGTTTATGATGGCATTGACCTCAGCCATATGTTCCTCCATGCCTTTCAGGTATGCAGGCTTGAAATGTTCGAATTTAATCTGATCAAACGGGGGTACCTCAAACGGTGTGTCCCAGTCACAGTAAAACGGATTTTCGCAAGTCTCCTGTTTGCAGGAGACTGCTCCCAGTGAAAAGATCAGCAACATGATGAGAAATTTCTTCATAATGGTTAATATTACGGGTTTGGCTGGCTAAAATATAGATTAATACCCTAAAATACAACGATTCATAACTCATTCAGGTTGTTTTACAGCATGAACAGGAGTGAGCCACTAGCTGAACTCAACCAGCGGATCGCCTTTGCTGATCCTGTCGCCGCTCTTTACCAGAATATTTTTAATGACCCCTTCCCTGTCTGAGAGGACCTCTCTGATGGTTTTACCTATCATGATGTACATCAGAATCTCTCCTTTTTTTACTGTCTCTCCCACGTTGAGCAATTCCTCATCCGGCCAGTAGGTTCCCGTTGTTCCCGAATAGAGGAATGCTATTCCGCTTTCCGGTGAATTCAGCAGTTTTCTCGGAGCTGCCCTGGTTGTCCCCGTTCTGGAAAGTTCAGCCTGTCTCTCCTCTATCTCCTTCAGGAATCTCTTCTTTGCTCCGCCTGACTTATAGTCGCGGTATTGCCTGTCATGCATTGCCAGTTCAAATAGCTCCTCTTCGTCCGGTCCATGGGGCCATCCGTTTTCTTCCATCTCTTTCCGGTAACTGTCAAGAGCATCCGGGTAGTTATCCTGCGGGTTGCCTTCATAGAATTCTTTGCCCTCTTTTGCGGCCAGTTCAACCAGCTCCGGCGCCAGCGGTCCCGGCAGCTTTCCTGCACGTCCGAGCAGCATGTCCCAGGTGTTGGGGTCAATCATGGCAAAACGCTCCCTGCCGTTGACCAGTGATACAATGTTCATCAGTGCAACGTTCTTGACATACTGGCTGAAAGGAGTAACAAGCGGGGGATATCCCATCATTGGCCAGATATGTTCAACCTCCCTGAAAAGCAAGACAACCAGTTCATCTTCAGTCATCTCTGGTTTCTTCCTGGCTTTCAGGGCAGCATTGATGCCCTGGTGGACGCCCTTGAGGTCAGCCATCATGCTGCCCATCATTCCTCCCGGAAGCCCTGATCCTATCAGAAGCGAGGTCATCTGCCTGTTGCGCGGGTCAATGAAGTAACCCAGGAAATCGTCAATGAATTCCTGGGTGAGTGACCTTACCTTCATGTAGGCATCCATGTTTATCTCAGGAACATCAAAACCGGCATCCTTCATCACTGCCTGCACTGCTATCACGTCAGGGTGCACCATTCCCCAGCTCAGAGGTTCCATGGCCACGTCAAGATAGTCAGCTCCGGCCCGTGCAACCTCAAGCATGGATGCAACCGACATCCCCGGGCCGCTGTGACCGTGATACTGCACCAGGATACCGGGATATTTCTTCTTTATCCTCCTGACAAGCTCACCCAGCGAGGCAGGCCGTCCAACCCCCGCCATGTCCTTAAGACATATCTCATCAGCTCCGTATTCCACGAGATGACCTACAACGCTCATGTAGTAATCAACCGTATGCACGGGAGAGTGTGTTATGGAGAGTGCCGCCTGCGATACCATCCCGGCATCACGGGCGTACCTTATTGAAAGCTCCAGGTTACGGTGATCATTCAGTCCGCAGAAGGAACGGGCAATATCCACACCCTGCGCCTTCTTGACCTTATACATCAGCCTCCTGACGTCTGCAGGCACCGGGTACATTCTTATGCCGTTTAGAGCCCTCTCAAGCATGTGGGTCTGTATACCCGCACGGTTAAATGGTTTAACCCACTCCCTTACAGCGGTGTTGGGATTCTCGCCGTAGAGCAGCTGCACCTGCTCAAAGGCACCTCCATTGGTCTCAATACGGTCAAAACAGCCCATCTCAACTATATACGGAGCTACGGTTGTCAGCTGATCAACCCGGGGCTGATATTTGCCGGACGATTGCCACATGTCACGGTATAAAAGACTGAATCTTATCTTATTTTTCATGATATGTTGAATAATCTCCGGCTCCCCGGAAGGAGGCGGATTAACTCATCAAAGATAACTCGAAGCAGTTATCAGTAGGTGATATATATCAATAATACAACAGTGACCGGCAGATTATTAGTGAATACCACAGATACCTGATCAGTAAGCTCCGTCATGATCATAAAGAAAGAGGCTGCCTTTTTGAGACAGCCTCATTTCAACCTAAACCTGATCGTAGACAGGCCGGACGGCCTGATTAAGGAAAGAAAAAAAAGATCTTACTCCCGGAGTTATTTAATGAGCTCTGGAAAGAATGATGCGATAAGCATCATTGCATCAAATTCTGCAGGATTACCCTGTGTGATCACCTTCTGATGAAAATAATCATACCTGTCAAGCTTTTCATTGGATGTGCCCAGCCCTGCTTTGCTGTACTTCTCGCCCAGCATGCATACACCCATGAATTTTCCGTTGCATGTGTACATGACTGAAAGGTCATCGGACACAACCACGTAATTTTTGCATTTCTTCTCCTTGTCAACAAGTACCCTTACCTGCAGAGGGGAGTTTTCATAGTTAATGAGATAGCATTTAAGCTCCTCACCGGCAACCACCACCGGCTTGTCAGATACCTCTATCGTGTACGTGCCAAAGGGAGTGTTCGAATTTCCCCTGATGATCACCTTGCCGAAAGAGAGCGCCGATACTGCTGCAAAAAGCAACAAACAAAGAATAATTCTTTTCATGACTAACCCGTTTTTGTTTAACACTTAAACTGTCCTGTGAAAAAGCGGAACTGTCCTTTTCCATCTTCTTTCCGATATAAAGACCGCCTGACCCCGGTTCTGTTGCATCCGTTTTGTGTTAATCTTGTGTTAAACAAGCTCATTTTTTTATAACGACCATTAAGACAATGAGATATGGAGAGAAAAATTTGCCCGGGTTTGCCGTGGATATCTTCTGTTTTGCTTTTTCTGGATTATTCAATACATTTGTGTACTAAATCAGGTATATGAACAGTCTGAAACACAGGTTTATGATGAACCGCCTTGGCAGGAGACTCTATCATTGCCTCATGTTCTATGCCAGTTAGCCTTTCATTCAGGGCCTGTGATGCCCTGCTTTCCCCGTATTGGTTTACATGTAAATCATTCAGTTACAATGAAAGGCTTGATATTCAGTATAAAAAGATATGCAATACATGACGGTCCCGGCATCAGGATCACATTCTTCATGAAGGGCTGCCCGCTTGACTGCTGGTGGTGCCATAATCCTGAAGGCAAGGCCCCGGGCATAAGAATGGTTGAAAAGATTGACAGGGTTGGTCAGAGAGAATTCAGGTCAGAGGAACGGGTTGGGCGTGAGTACACTCCGGAGGAGATAGTTGCAAAGGCAGAAGCTGACAGGGTCTTCATGGACCATTCGGGAGGGGGTGTCTCATTTTCCGGAGGTGAGCCACTGATGCAGCCGGTATTTCTGCTTGAAGCACTATCCCTGCTGAAGAAAGCAGGTTTCCATACTATAATCGATACCTCGGGATACGCAAGGAGAGAGATAGTACAGTCTGTTATGCCATTGACGGACCTGTTTCTTTATGATATCAAGCATATTGATCCGCAGCTGCACAGAAAGTATACAGGGGTAACCAACGAGCTGATCATTTCCAATCTTGACATGCTCCTGGAACAGAAGAAGGATGTGATGATACGCATTCCGGTCATTCCCGGAGTAACGGCCGATGCTGTTTACATGAAGTCTCTTCGGGAATTCATAGACAAACGCAATAATGGCCACATCATTGAGATAAACCTGCTGCCATATCACAAGACAGGCAGTTCGAAGTACCGCCGTTTCGGGATAGATGACAGGATGACCTTCGTCAGGCAGGTTTCAAACGGTCATCTTGATGAATTCGTAGATATTTTTAAGCCGCTCGGAATACATGTGAAAAAGGGCGGATGACAGGAAAAGCAATGAAAAGGAGAGATATATGAAAATGACAGAAAGAGTGATGAGACTCAGGGAACAGAGTCTCAACGCCATTGAGACAATCACTGCGGAGAGGGCGCAGCTGATAACCAGGTTCTACTCGGGCCCCGGGGCCCGGGGACTCTCTGCGCCGGTTCTCAGGGCACACGCCTTTGAATACCTTCTCAGGAACAAGGAAATATGCATCAATGAGGGTGAACTGATAGTGGGAGAGAGGGGGCCTGCCCCCAAAGCAACCCCAACCTACCCTGAGATAAGCCTTCATTCAATTCCGGATCTTGATATACTCAACACAAGGGAAAAGGTCTTCTTCAGAGTCAGTGATGAGGTAAGGAGGATTTACAGTGAGGAGATCATACCCTTCTGGAAGGGACGCAGTAACCGTGACCGCATTATGGAGCGCATGACTCCTGAATGGCTCGCGGCATACAGGGCAGGGATCTTTACCGAGTTCCAGGAACAGCGAGCGCCGGGACACACGGTGCTGGGATACAAGATGTTTCATACAGGATTCCTGGACCTCAAGGAGGAGATTGCCTCTGCTGTGGCTGCTCTCGATTTCCGGAATGATCCGCAGGCCTATGAGCGCAATGAGGAACTAAGGGCAATGGATATTGCCTGTGATGCCATCATAATGTATGCCGGCAGACATGCTGACAGGCTTGAACAGATGGCCGGGGAGGAGAAGGATGCCCTCCGGAGGGAGGAGCTTGCCAGGATGGCTGCTGTCTGCCGCCGGGTGCCTGCTCATGCACCGGAGACCTTTCATGAGATGTTGCAGCACTACTGGTTCATACACCTGGGGGTGGTGACGGAGCTCAATCCATGGGACTCATTCAATCCCGGACGCCTTGACCAGCACCTCTGGCCCGTTTATCAAAGGAGCATTGAAGAGGGTACCCTCACTCCTGAAGAGGCATATGAGCTGCTCGGATGCTTCTGGGTGAAATTCAATAACCATCCATCACCCCCAAAGATGGGGGTCACGGCACAGGAGAGCAATACCTACACCGATTTCTGCCTTATCAACCTGGGAGGAGTGAAGCCTGATGGCACCGACGCGGTCAATCCCATGACCTACATCCTTCTTGACGTCATCCGGGAGATGAGGATCCTGCAACCCAGCTCAATGGTGCAGGTTAGCCGCAAGAATCCTGACTCATTTGTACACAAAGCCCTTGACATAATCCGCACCGGTTTCGGACAACCCTCGGTCTTCAATACAGAGGCTATCATCCAGGAGTTGCTGAGACAGGGCAAAAGCATTATTGATGCCCGCAATGGCGGAGCTTCCGGATGTGTGGAGACAGGCGCCTTCGGTACCGAATGCTACTGGCTGACAGGTTACTTCAACCTCGTAAAAATACTCGAAGTAACCCTCAACAACGGCTTCGATAACAGAACAGGGGTACAGGTGGGCCCGCAGACGGGCGAACCTTCATCTTTTGACACCTTCGAAGATTTTATGCAGGCATACCGGCAGCAGATCAACTACTTTGCCGATATCAAGGTGCAGGGAAACAATATAATAGAGAAGACCTTCGCTCTTCACCTTCCTGTTCCATATCTTTCGCTTCTGCTGGAAGACTGCATTGCCAGCGGCAGGGACTACAATGCCGGGGGTGCAAGGTACAACACAACATATATACAGGGTGTGGGCCTGGGAAGCATCACTGATATCCTTACCTCCATCAGGTATAATATCTATGACAGGAAACGGTTTACCTGGAACGAGATACTTACGGCCCTGAAGGATAACTTCGAAGGGCATGAGGAGATGCAGTATGAGATGATCTACCACACTCCCAAGTACGGTAATGACGATGATTACGCGGATGCTCAGGCAACAGCGGTCTTTGAGTTTTTCTATGATGCAGTGAATGGAAAGCCCACCCCCAGGGGAGGGAGTCACCGTATAAATATGCTCCCAACAACATCACATGTCTATTTCGGCAATGTCACAGGCGCAACTCCTGATGGACGAAAGGCCTGGGTGCCCCTCTCCGAGGGCATCTCTCCCTTCCAGGGAGTGGACCGGCAGGGCCCGACCGCTGTTATCAAGTCTGCCTCCAAAATTGATCATCTCAGGACAGGAGGCACTCTGCTTAACCAGAAGTTCTCTCCTGAATTTTTTGAGGATGAGGGAAGTTATCAGAAACTTACTGCCCTGATAAGAAGTTACTTCAGCCTTGACGGCCATCATATGCAGTTCAACGTCGTCAGCGCTGATACCCTCCGTGAAGCGCAGAAGCATCCGGAGCTGTACCGCGACCTGATTGTTCGTGTTGCAGGTTACAGCGACTATTTCAATGACCTCGGTGAAGATCTGCAGAACGAGATCATTCGCCGTACAGAACATCAGAGTTTCTGACGGAAACAGTCATATGATGAGAACCGCCGCATTCAAGGCAGAGTGTGGCGCTCTTTTTTTCCAAAAATTAGTTGCTTTTGCTCTCAGAATTTACTATATTATGTGAGATTTAACAACTGCTGCCGGGGTGGTGGCATGTTTGAAGTTCGGTGGCAGCTAAAGCCTTGGATGTGAAAAAGATATTTGATTATTTTGACACCCGCTACAGGGCTGAAATGCTTGGCAGACCTGTTGACAGAACAGGTCCGGTGATAACCATATCACGTCTTACCGGATGTGATGGCAGGGAGGTTGCAGCTGAACTTGTGGCACAGATGAACCTGCGGTATAACACGAACAGGTGGAAATGGGTGGATAAGGATATAATCTATCATGCTGCTCATGAGCTCAGGACAGATACCAACCGCGTTGAGACCTATTACCAGGGACTGGGTATGACGGATATATCACAGATGATCATGGCCTTCTCGGGTACGTTTGTCACTGACAGCTCTGTAAAGAAGGCAATTAAGGAGGTGGTCCTCTCCATTGCCCGTGACGGTTATGTTGTTATAATAGGAAGGGGAGGCGTGGCCATAACCCGCGATATGGCCAATGCCCTGCACGTTCGCCTGGTGGCACCGGTATACTGGAGGGTGCAGAATGTTATGAAGAAGAAGGGGATGGTTATTGAAAAGGCAGAGCAATATACCCTGCAGACTGATGAGAAAAGGCACAGGCTGATTGTTGACTTTCTTGACAAGAAGACTCAGTGCATTGATTATCTCTTTGATGTGACACTAAACAGGAGCAGCTTCACTCTGGAGCAGATCTCGACACTTATTCTTACAATGTACGAGACTAAACTGGGTGTAAAGCTTACATGATAAAGCTGTGTTTTTTAGAGTTTGGCACAGCTGGTTGGTTGTTTAACAGGAGGGTAGGTGAAGAGGCCGGTGATGAATATCATCCGGCCTCTTCCGATTTTTCTCTCAGAGACAGCAAATCTCAGATATCCGTTTTATATGCTCTGAAGTGCGTTTGTCAAGTGACTCCGCATAGGCATCCCAATCCTCAATCACTGAACGGGCCACTCCCGTCTCTACTGCTGCGCGGGCTACTGCCGGGGCTACCCATGATATAAGCCGTGGATCAAGAGGCTTGGGGATGATGTATTCGCGTCCGAACTCCAGGTTCTCCAACGAATAGGCTTTCAGCACCGAAGCGGGCACTTCCTCCCTTGCCAGGGCAGCCAGCGCCCTGGTGGCCGCAAGCTTCATCTCCTCATTGATATTGCGTGCACGTACATCCAGCGCTCCCCTGAAAATGAATGGAAATCCCAGCACGTTGTTTATCTGGTTGGGGTAGTCTGACCTGCCCGTGGCAAAGATCAGATCATCACGGGTTGACATGGCATCTTCATAACTGATCTCCGGGTTGGGGTTGGCCATGGCAAAGACAATAGGATCAGGGGCCATGGTGCTGAGCATCTCCTTCGTCAGCATGTTGGCAACAGAGAGACCGAGAAAGAGATCGGCTCCATCAACAGCTTCAGCCAGCGTGCTGATATCCCGTTCGGTGACCCACTCTTTCTTATATTTGTTGAGATCAGTCCTCTTGCTGTTTATAACCCCCTTGCTGTCAACCATAATGACATTCTCCTTCTTGATCCCGAGTGCCACATAGAGCCGTGTGCAGGAGTTGGCTGCTGCTCCTGCCCCGCATACCACAACTTTCATTTCGGACAGGTGCTTGCCGCTGATCTCCACAGCATTGAGCAGCCCGGCTGCAGAGATGATGGCAGTGCCATGCTGGTCATCGTGGAAGACCGGTATATCAAGCATTTGCTTTAGCCTCGTCTCCACCTCAAAACACTCCGGCGCCTTTATGTCCTCCAGGTTGATTCCCCCGAAGGTGGGTGCAATCTTTGCACATATCTCTATCAGTTTTTCCGGATCCTTTTCATCAATCTCAATATCAAATACATCTATATCGGCAAAGACCTTGAACAATAGCCCCTTGCCCTCCATTACCGGCTTGCCGGCCAGTGACCCGATGTCACCCAGACCAAGAACAGCAGTGCCGTTGGATATTACTGCTACAAGATTTCCCTTTGCTGTATACATGTATGCATCCTCAGGGTTCTTTTCTATCTCAAGGCACGGATGTGCCACGCCGGGCGTATATGCCAGGCTGAGATCAAACTGTGTACAATAGGGCTTCGTGGGAATGACTTCTACCTTGCCCTTGCGGCCGCGACTGTGGTACAATAGGGCATCTTCCTTAGTGGCTTTTGGCATGACAGGATTGGATTATGAACACTCAGGGGCACAAATGTTATGAACACGAATTTATAACATTTCTCTGACTGCTCCTATTTTTTCGGCATAATATGATTATCTGCTTTGCACTATTAGTTAAAAATGGATATTTTCAAAGCCTTAAAACCGGATCCTGAACAGACCATCAATGAATTCCTCATTTCAGAACATCGCCATTGGAGTGGATATTGGCGGAAGCCATATTACCGCCGTAGCCGTAGATATGGAAAAACACCGCATCATCAGCGGCTCAAGAGTCGAGAGTCCTGTAGACAATAAGGCTGAGGCAGATGAGATACTGTCAGTCTGGACCGATACTCTCAAGAAGGTTCTCAGGGGAATACAGATCTTCAATCTTCGGGGGATAGGCTTTGCCATGCCGGGACCATTCGACTATGTCAGGGGCATATGCCTTATTAAGGGTGTTCCCAAATATGAAAAGCTCTATGGAATAAATGTTGCCAAAGCCATCAGCTCCAGGCTCGGGCTACCGTGTGACTGCAGGGTGAGGTTCATGAATGATGCCAGTTCCTTTGCCGTGGGTGAGGCCTGGGCCGGCAAGGCAGCAGGATATGAAAGGATGATGGCCATAACGCTGGGTACCGGATTTGGATCAGCTTTCCTTGAAAACCGTATCCCGGTGGTGCAGGGCGAAAGAGTGCCGGAGATGGGCTGTGTTTATCATCTGCCTTATGGGACCGGCATAGCCGACGACTACTTTTCAACGCGATGGTTCACTGAACGGTACAATAAGGTTACCGGCCGGAGTGCAGAGGGCGTCAGGGAGGTGGCAATGATGGCCGGAGAAGATGCCCGGGTGCTTGATATCTTTAAGGAGTTCGGCACCAACCTCGGTTCTTTCCTCGCTCCATGGCTGAAACGGTTCGACGCCGGAATTCTCATCATGGGAGGTAACATCTCCCATGCCTGGAACCTTTTCGGGAAGGAAACGGAAGAGGCCCTGCGAAAAGAGGGATGTGATACGATAACCGCCATCTCCGAATTGAAGGAGGATGCAGCCCTTCTGGGCAGCGCCTGCCTCCTTGATGAGGAATTCTGGAAAGCGGTACAACCGGCTCTCGCCCTGATGTAAGACTGAATAACCTGAACACTATGAATGAGAAAAAAATCGAGATGAGACTGGTGGTTCCGGTACTCCTCTCTTTCTTCGTGATGAGTTTCGTTGACCTGGTGGGTATAGGTAAGGACCGTGTGGCAGGGGATCTGGGACTGAGCGACTTCATCCTGGGTCTGATACCCTTTGCTGCTTTTGTATGGTTCTTTATCCTCTCCGTGCCTGTGGGGATATTACAGGCCCGTCTCGGAAAAAAACTCATGCTTAACGCCGGCATGGTTATCACGGGCATAGGTCTGCTTATCCCTTATCTCTTCTACAACTTCGTGACGGTCATTGCAGGCTTCGCCCTGCTGGGAATAGGGAACACCATTGTCCAGGTCTCCGCCAACCCGTTGCTGGTGGATGTGGTACCCGGGAGGAGAGCATCCAGCTTTCTCAGTTTTTCACAGTTCATCAAAGCCATTGGCTCAATGCTGGCAGCACCGCTGGCGGCACTGTTTGCAAGCAGGTTGGGTGACTGGAAGATACTTTTCCTCGTTTACGGCATCATCTCTTTCCTCAGTGTGCTCTGGCTCGGCTCGGTCAGGATAGAGGAGACCGCAGCCACAGGCACCAAAGCCTCGATGGCATCCGCCTTCAAACTGCTGGGCAACTCTTATATCCTGATGATGGTTCTCTCCATCTTCCTGGTAGTGGGGATTGATGTGGGATTCAACTACTTCTCAGGTAAATACCTTACAATAAGGTTCGGGTTCGAGGAGGTGAGCGCACAGTCGGGACGAAGTGTCTACTTCTTCGGGCGTATGCTGGGCACCTTCCTGGGCGCACTGATACTGACGAAGCTTGCTTCAACCAAAGGATTCTTCTACAGCGCTCTGCTCTCAATAATCACAATACTGCTGATCATGATCATCCCCGCATCAAAGGCTGCCGCATGGATCCTGGTATTCCTTATCGGCCTGGGTGTGGCAAACATCTTCCCCCTGGTATTCTCGCTCACCGTCCAGAAATACCCTGAGAGAAGCAATGAGATATCAGGCCTGATGATGATGGCCATCTCCGGCGGGGCTCTCATCCCTCCGCTGATGGGACTGGTAAGTGACTCCATAGGGGTTGTGCCGGGAATGGGGGTGCTCCTGCTCTGTGCAGTCTACCTGCTGATAGTGGCATGGATCATTATCAGGAAAAAGATTGTAACTATATGACGGCAGCCGGGGAACCCCGGCATACTAATTCATCTGCCTGCAACCGGAAAAGAAAACCAAAACATGAAAAAACTGAAAGGACTCTTCGTAATTCTGTTGCCCCTGATGATCCTGGGCTGTTCTGGACCTGAGCCGGAACCACTGAAACTGAACATCGTCTACATCATGACTGATGACCATGCCTATCAGGCTGTCAGTGCATATGGAAGCCAGATAAACAAAACCCCGAATCTCGACCGGATTGCGGAGGAGGGAATCATCTTCCGCAACAGTTTTGTATGCAACTCCATTTGCGCGCCCAGCAGGGCTGCGCTCCTCACCGGCAAGCACAGCCATGCCAACGGCCACAGGGACAACCGTGCCAGGTTTGACAGCTCCCAGGTGACATTTCCCAAGATGCTCCGCGAGGCTGGCTACCAGACAGCCCTCATCGGCAAATGGCACCTCAAGAGTGAACCAACTGGCTTTGACTACTGGAGCATCGTTCCCGGTCAGGGCAGCTATTATAATCCTGACTTTATTGAGATGGGACGTACCTACAGACAGACAGGCTATGCCACTACAATCATAACCGATAAGGCAATCGGGTGGCTTGAGCAGCGTGACACCACAAAACCCTTCTGCCTGCTGGTGCACCACAAGGCTCCCCATCGCAACTGGATGCCTGACACATGTGATCTCGATCTATTTGACGGTACAGAGTTCCCCGTCCCGGATAACTTCTTTGATACATATGAGGGCAGAGCCGCCGCCGGTCTCCAGGAGATGAGCGTCATCAGAGATATGCGCATGTCCTATGACCTCAAGATCACCAGCGCTCAGGGCGACTCCCTGACCAGAACAGAGCAGGACTATCTGTGGTACCTCAACCGCCGCATGACCCCGGAGCAGCGCGAGGCATGGCTGAAGGAGTATGACAGCATCAGCGAAGCTTACAGAACCAACCCGCCACAGGGTGATGAGCTGGCACTATTCAAGCTGAACAGGTACCTCACTGACTACCTCAGGACAATTGAGTCCGTTGACCGCAACACCGGCCGGCTGCTTGATTACCTTGAGGAAGCCGGCCTGCTTGAAAATACTCTCGTGGTCTACACCTCTGACCAGGGCTTCTACCTGGGTGAGCATGGCTGGTTTGACAAGCGGTTCATGTACGAAGAGTCTTTCCGTACTCCTTTGATGATGAGACTGCCTGAATCACTCACCGCCCATGGAGACATAACCGAAATGGTACAGAATATTGATTACGCTCCCACATTCCTTGAACTGGCCGGGGTGAAACCTCCTGAAGAGATGCAGGGTGTCTCACTGGTGCCTCTGCTCAAAGGGGAGAAACCAAAAAAATGGCGTGACGCACTCTACTATCACTATTATGAGTATCCTGCCGAACATGCGGTTAGAAGACATTACGGTATCCGGACTGACAGGTACAAGCTGATTCATTTCTATAATGATATAGACCAGTGGGAGTTATATGACCTCACTGCTGATCCGCATGAGATGTATAACCTGATAGATGATCCGGCTTATGACAGAGTGGAGAAGAAACTCAGAAAGAAACTGGTTGCTCTGAGAAAAGAGTACAATGTTCCGGAAGACTAAATAATTAATAGATCATGTCAGTAAATCCATTAAAGAGAAGAGAATTCATAAGGAGAGGAGCAGTGGCCGGTGCCGCCATTACAATTGTTCCCAGGCATGTGCTGGGCGGCAGCGGTTACATGGCTCCCAGTGACCAGCTTACCAAGGGAATTGTCGGAGTTGGAGGAATGGGTCTTGGCCATTTCAATTATGAGAACACCCGCCTGCTGGCTGTCTGTGATGTTGATTCAGGGCACCTGAAAAGAGCGCTTGACCGGGCAGGGAAAGGAGTGGTTGGATATCACGATTTCCGCGAACTTATCAACAGACCTGACATTGACATAGTGCATATTGCCACTCCGCCGCACTGGCACGGAATTATTGCAAGGATGGCCGCTGAGGCCGGCAAGGACATTTGGTGCGAGAAGCCGATGACCCGGACAATCGGTGAGGGCAAGAAGCTGGTAGAGGCTGTCAGGGCCAACGGCAGGATGTTCAGACTTAACACCTGGTTCCGGTTTACAGGCCAGTTCTACGGTCTGGGCACTACCGTCATGCCTCTTAAAAAGGTTGTTGCAAGCGGAGTGCTGGGTTGGCCATTGAAGGTAACCATCAGCGGGATCACCGGATATGACTGGAAGTTCTACTGGAGCGGACTCACTGATCTCGTCCCCGAGCCTGTGCCGGCTGAGCTTGATTATGACATGTGGCTGGGACCTGCGCCATTCAAGCCTTATAATAAGATGCGTGTCCACGAGAACTTCAGGGGGTACTGGGACTATGACGGGGGAGGACTGGGTGACATGGGTCAACATTATATTGATCCCGTCCAGTACCTGCTGGGAAAGGATGACACCAGCCCCGTATCCGTGGAAATAGATGCTCCCCAGCAGCACTATGACGCTGTGGGTTCATGGCGCAGGATCACATACACCTATGACGACGGGTGCCAGATCATTCTTGACGGAGAAAACCGCGACAGAGATGCAGCTTACATTGAAGGACCGCTAGGCAAGATCTACAAGGGCTTTATTTCTGACATACCAAATCTCCAGGAGCTGGTTAAAGACCTTCCTGACCCCGAGCCCCAGATCACCCGTTTCACCGAATCGGTGAAGACACGTCGGCCCTTCGCCCTGAATGAACAGAACGGACACAGATCATGCACAATAGTGAACATGGGTGTGGTGGCTCTGCGGCTGGGCAGGAATCTGAAGTTTGACCCGGTGAAACAGCTCTTTACAGGTGATGAGGCAGCCAATGCTTTGATAGATCAGCCCATGAGGGGCGAATGGCATATGTAAAACATTAGGAAAAGGATATCATGAACAGAATCAAAACTCTTTTTGCAGCAGCAATACTGCTGCTTGTCAGTGCAATTGCGGGAGCCCAGGATGCGAGGACCCTCAGTACTAAGGTAGCTGACCTGCTCGCACGAATGCCGGCTGACAACCAGGAGCTGGCCTCTGCACTCATGGAAGATATGTATCTTCTCGGAGAGGAGGGATGGGATATGATCTGTCAGAAGGTGGTTCCTGCCGGCATGGGTGACGATCTCAGCGCACGCTATGCCATCGCCACCCTGACTTCCCATCTCTCTGGCGACTCAGACGATTCCCGCAGAAACGCATGGGAAAAGCAGTGCATCAAGTATATGCAGTCTGCCACTGACAGGGAGGTGAGGTCATTCTTTATGCGCCAGCTTAACCTGGTTGGCTCTGAAGCTTCCACAGAGGCCCTGAAGGAATGGATTGTCTCTCCCGAGATGTGTGATGATGCTGTCATGGCCCTGCAGGCTATCGGAATCCCCGCCGCCGTTGAGACGCTTGTCTCCGTCCTCAGGACAGATGAGTGCCCGTGCGCTGCACAGGTCATGATAGCCCTGGCTGAGACTGATCCGGGAACAGCAATAGAGCCATATGTGACGTGGTATAACAGGGGAAGCACTGCTGAAAAATCAGCTGCCCTGTATGCCCTGGCTTCCACAGGGGCGCCCGGGGCTGCGGAGATACTCTCCGGGGCTGCTGATGCAGCATCATACCGCTGGGATCAGACCGGTGCTGTCCATGCACTGCTCCTCTATGCCCGTAACATTGGACTCGCAGGAGAGGTGAAAAAGATGGAACGGATAGCCAGCCAGGTCATGGACGCCAGCCAGGCACCTGAGGCTTCCAGCCAGCGGCTGGCAGCAATGAGCGTTATCGCGGAGGTGAAGGGTAGTGATGCTCTTGGCATGCTCCTTCAGGCTGCCGGTGATCCGGATGTGGCTGTGAGGGTAGGCGCACTGCGCCTGGCATCAGCCATTAAGGGAACCGATGCCACAAAAAAATGGATCAGCAGATATGGCAAGGTCTCACCCGAAGCAAAGGCAGACATCCTTTTCATGCTGGGCGAGAGAGGTGATGAACTGGCTGTGCCGCTGATGATGAAGGCTCTGGATGATCCTTCCCGCGAGGTGTCATCCTCTGCACTCTCTGCCCTTGCCAGGCTGCAGGGCCGCAAAGCCGTCGAACCCCTCCTTTCATGGATAGTAAAGTATGACAGTGAGGAGGGCCACCGTGCAGCTGCTAACGCTCTGACAACCATTCTTGACAGCACAAGCATCAGAATGGTGGCTGAAAGGCTTCCAGAGTCATCAGGCCAGGCTACGGTTACCCTCATCAGGCTCCTGGCCTGGTCGGGTGATACACGTTATTTTAAAACGGCGCTTCCCTATACCGCCTCAGATGATCTGGGGATAAAAGCGGCAGCACTCACCTCACTCTCTTCGCTCAGCTCATGGAATGACCAGCCGGCAATCATTGAATTGCTTGGCAATGCAACTGACAGGGCTGAGGTTACCCAACTGCAGCAGGCACTGCTGAGTGCAGCCATGCGTAACGATGAGCCTGAAAACAGATCGCACATCATTCTTAAGGCTTTGGACAAGGGGGCTGAGAGGATAAAGCTGATACCTCTTCTGGCAGTCACAGGAGGGGATGAAGCCCTCAAAAAAGTTGCAGATGATTTCGAGAAAGGTGATGCTGCCACACGTGATATATGCTTTGATGCACTGGCGCACTGGAAAGATCATTCGGCAGCCAAAGTGCTGATGGAGATAACTGCATCAGGAAACAAGACCTTTGGCATGCCGGCATTTGACGCCTATATGAGAATGGTGGCAGCCGCACCCTTGACGCCGGAACGCAAGCTCCTGATGATAAAGGATATAGCCAGCTATGCTGCTGCTCCTGATGCCAGGTCGGGAATGCTGGCCCTGGCAGCCTCACTCGGCATCCGACAGGCACAATTCTTTATCATGCCCTATCTCTCTGATTCTTCCGAAGAGGTACGCAGGGCCGCATCAGAAGCAATTGAATCAATGAATCTCCCTGACGATGAAATGTTCGAACCGATGTTCAACGGAAAGGACCTGGAAGGATGGCAGGGACTGGTGGGGAATCCTATCTCCAGGGCCGGGATGAAGCCTAAAGAGCTGGCCGCCAGGCAGAAGGAAGCTAATGCCAGGATGCTTGAGAACTGGAGCGTCAGGGATGGGATGATATGGTTCAGCGGCAAGGGTGATAATCTCTGCAGCGTTAAAGAATATGGTGATTTTGAGATGTTTGTTGACTGGCGCATAACCAGGGATGGTGACAGCGGCATCTATCTGCGCGGAACACCGCAGGTACAGATATGGGACACCTCGCGTACTGATGACGGAGCAGAGGTGGGATCGGGCGGACTGTACAACAACCAGAAAAACCCCTCTGTACCTCTGACAGTGGCAGACAATCCCGTCGGGGAATGGAATACCTTCAGGATCATCATGACCGGTGAGAGGGTGTCTGTCTGGCTCAACGGCGAACTCACAGTTGACAATGTCATTATGGAGAACTACTGGGACAGGAGCATCCCTATCTTCCCCACCGGCCCCGTAGAGCTGCAGGCTCACGGTACTGACCTTGCCTTCAGGGATATCTGGATAAGGGAAATAAAGAGCCCGGAATACATACTTACGGAGAAGGAGAAAGAGGAGGGATTCACCTCACTTTTCAACGGCAGGAACCTCGACGGATGGATTGGCAATAAGGTATCATACACGGCTGAGGACGGAATGATTGTCATCAAGCCGGGCAATGATAGTGGTGGTAACCTCTATACAGAGAAGGAGTATGCTGACTTTGTCTTCCGTTTTGAGTTCCAGCTTACTCCAGGGGCCAACAACGGGCTGGGGATCAGGACTCCCACCGAGGGTGATGCCGCCTATGTGGGTATGGAACTGCAGATACTTGACAATACGGCATCTGTCTATGCCGGACTGGAGCCATACCAGTACCACGGCTCAGTCTATGGCGTTATACCTGCACGCAGGGGATTCCTCCGTCCGGTGGGAGAGTGGAATTACCAGGAGGTGACCGTAAAGGGCACAAAGGTGAAGGTTGTTCTTAACGGGACTATTATTGTTGACGGTGATATTGCAGAGGCTGCCATGAACGGAACCATTGACGGAAAGGAACACCCGGGACTGCAGAACAGAAAAGGACATATTGGCTTCCTGGGTCATGGGTCTGTTGTTAAATTCAGGAATATAAGGATAAAGGAACTTTGATCTGTTTGTCATGCCCGGCAGGCAGATCATCGTCAGTTTTTGTCCGGACGTCAAAATATAACCTGCTTTTTTTGAGCCAATCATACAAAAGCGTCATTTTTGGCGTTCTGATCTAATAAAGGTCAGATTATATCGTTATTAACACGGGCGGAAAGATTTGTTCAGAAGATGAGGATACTTATTTGTGAAGACAACCAGATGGCTTCAAGAGCCATGTCTGTAGTACTGAACCGTGAGGGATATGACCCTGTTACGGTCAGTGACGGGAACATGGCAATTGAAGCGCTCCGGAAAACTGATTTTGACCTTGCAATAATAGATATTCACATGCCGTACCACAGCGGATTGGAGGTTATAAGATTTCTGCGAACCGAGCTTAAAAGGCAGACACCTGTTCTCATTGTCTCTGCCTTCAGTGATCCTCAGATGCAGCGTCAGGCTGCCGAGATGAAGGTGAGCGGTTATCTGACAAAACCTTTTGATCCGGATGATCTTCTCACAAAGATCAGGGCGGCCGTAGCAGTTATCTGATCATATGGGGCACCGGAAATATAGAACAATAATCATGTCACTGGTCATGATGATCATGACCGCGGGCCTGCTGTCTGGACAGACCATCACCAACCCTGAAGAGGAGTATGGAAGGGTAAGGGCTCTGGCTCTTGAAGGCCGGTATGATGAGGCCGAACCTGCCGCCCGCCTGCTCGTTGGCCAGTATCCTGATTATGGCGATGCCAGGGTTCTTCTCGGAAGGATCATAGCATGGCAGGGACGGTATGAGGAAGGAGCTGCGGTAATAGACACCCTGCTGATGACTGATCCTGACAACAGTGATGCCCTGGAGGCAGTGACTGACATCAGGAGATGGATGCGTGACCGTTCACAGCAGTTCACCCTTCCTACCGACATCAGGGCAGGTTACATGTTTGATACATTCAATGAACCTTACGAACGACTGTGGCAGGTCTTCAGCCTGGGAGCAGGACACCGTTTCAGCTGGGGCACAGCGGTAGCAATGGTCAACCTGGGCCATATTATTATTGGAGAGCCCTCTCCCCTGGCCGACAATGATGTTCAGTTAGCCGTTGAAGCATGGCCTGAACTGGGCAGCCATAATTATGCTTACCTGGCCTATGCCTACAGCCCCGGCCCATGGTTTCCCAGGCACAGGGCAGCCTTCGAGCTGTGGCAGTCATTACCTGCCGGATGGGCACTTTCAGCAGGCATCAACTACTATTATTTTGAGCAGAATATCTTCCTGGGAACGGCCTCGGTTGAGAAATACCTGGGCAACTACTGGTTCTCGGCAAGAGGGTACTTTCATTTCAAGGATATTGGCGTCACAACATCCTTCTTCCTTTCGGCAAGGAGGTATTTCAATGTAACCGACTATCTTCAGCTAACGCTGGGTACGGGAACGGCCCCCGATGAACCATATGATATTATCACCGATCTTGAGCGCCAGAAGGCCTCAAGTGCCAGGCTCACATACTTCAACCAGATTAACTCGCGCTGGTCTTTCAGGATCGGTGCCGGATACTCCTACGAGAAGTATAATCCCTCTTCATACCGTAACAGGTTTGAGGGCAATATAGGATTAATCATGGGTATAGGAAAAGCAGAATGAGAACTATCCTGACCATATTGCTGACTGTTGCCGTTGCAAGTGCTTCACAGCCTCTGTCAGGCAGCAAATGTGATTATGGGCCTGATTCGGTGCCCATGAATAAAACTATCACGATACAGCCAGCCATGTCATCCTTTCCTGCCGAGCTGACGGTAGACGGACTGGTCTCCCTGGCAGGCGGCGAGTATGCCATTCAGATGGGAGCCTTCAGCAGGCATGCAAATGCTGAAAAGCTGCAGAAAAGAGTGGAGGAGATGACCGGACTGATACTTGACCTGGTGGAAGAGGATGGATTGTTCAAGGTATTTATAAACGGTTCATTGAGAGACCATACGGCCTGCCTCTTTGTCCCTGTCTCATTCCCCGCCGATGACGCGGCAAAATCCGTTCGCGCTGAGGAACCAGAGACTGCTCTCTCCGGTCAGCCTGATACTCCTCTGATATCAAATGATCAGGCGGAGGTTATGGATATACACGACACGATACCGTCATCTGCCGACGGGCAGGAGGGTGAAATTGCTCCAGGCACTGAAGGCATGAATGAAGCAGCAGCACCTGATGAACCGGTCGCATCTGACAGTGATGCCCCTGTCATCTACGGAAGAGAGCCGACCAGGTGGCAAAAGTTCCGGAATATTTTCCTGCTGAAGGGTGACAGCCCGTGGCTTTCCCGGTATAACTATTTCGGCAAATCGGTAGCCCTGGTCAATGCCCTGATAATTGCTATTATTGCTTCCCTGGCCACGATGCTTATTCTGCTTCTCGTCATCCTCCTAAACAGGAGAAGGATGGAGAGGGAGGCAAGGCTGCGGCAGTATCTGCTTGAACAGTACCAGACACTGATCATCGATTACCTCTTCGGTAACACCAATGCTGATTCGTTCAGGAAGATTGCCTCGGATGACTATCGCAGGCAGGTGCTTATTGACCAGATGATAGACGTCAGCGTAAACCTGAAGGGTGACTCAAGAGAGAAACTCACCAAACTTTACAATGATCTGGGGCTTGACAATGACTCTCTTGCCAGGGCCCGAAGCAGGCGTTGGCACAAGAAGATAAAGGGATTCCGTGAACTGGCCTTCATGGGTATCAGGGAAGGGAATGATGATATGTACAAATGTCTGAACTCCAGGAACGAGATTCTGAGGATGGAGGCTCAGATTGCACTGGTGCGCCTGAGCGACCATGATCACTTTGAATTCCTGTCGCACCTGAAAAGGCCATTTTCACTCTGGGAACAGATAACACTGCATGATCTTATCATCCAGCATGATCTCCCCGTGCCTGAATTTCAGCGATGGCTCTCTTCAGAAAATCCAACCGTGGTGATGTTCGCCCTCAGGATGATCAGGGAGTTCAAACAGAAAGAAGCTGAGCCGGAGATGAAGAAGGTGCTGCTTCACCGCGACCCGCGGGTAAGCCGGCTGGCCGTGGAGGTGGCAGGCGACATGGACATGAGAAGCACCCTGGATACCATGAAACGCATGTACAAGTACCAGGAGTATAA
>Ga0209408_1000498_pt1 | contig 29839 bp, 24 predicted proteins | sample AD_UKC107_MetaG_FD_184422 | JGI IMG/M metagenome (GOLD analysis project Ga0209408, IMG submission 184422) | Active sludge microbial communities of municipal wastewater-treating anaerobic digesters from Hong Kong - AD_UKC107_MetaG (SPAdes)... | ecosystem: Engineered > Bioreactor > Anaerobic >... | reverse complement strand
AGCAGGAAGTAAACTTGTGGCCAGTTTTTGAACATGACATTTTCCCGTTCTTAACTGAAGGAACTCAAAACTGGTTAGAAGATATAATCAAAAGTAAAACCCGTGATGTTCCCCGTACGCCGAAAGGTGCTGTTGCAAGCAGGGGAAGACGTGAAAGATACGAGCAGGAAATTACAGACTTAAACACCAAAATACAAAACCTATTAACTGAAATTCAGGACAATGCGAATACATTTATAAAAAACCATTTCTTTAATGGCAAAGATGTAATCCGTATTAATTTGGAATTTTCGGGAAAGTTTAAGTTTACTGACATTCGTGAAAAACTCTGGGAGGATAAAAAAGAAGGTCTTCGACATGATAAACTAAGAATAAAACTTACAGTTGAAGTATTTGATGAAACTTGCGCTTCAAACTGGCGAAAAATTGAGCGTGTTCAATCATTCCTGAACGAAGCACATTTAACCCGAATTGCAATCGGAATCAGGGTTGGAGCATTACGTACAAGACCATTGGCAAGTGCAAGATTTAAAATACTTGTATTAGACGATATGCTTATTAGCCTTGACCTATCAAACAGAATGGATGTTGTAAGAATAATCCTTAACAAAGAAAACAAGCACGATTTGAGTTTCTTTGATGACTTCCAGAAAATAATTCTTACCCACGACAAAGGATTTTTTAATCTTATCAGACGAAACACCGATGAAGAGCAATGGGTTTACTACAATTTCACTAAAGACGAGAGTGATAATTCTGCTCCAAAAATCAAGGAAGATTTAACACCACTTCAAAAAGCGGTAAAGAATTTTGAGGAAAACGAGTTCGAGAATTGCGGAAATGAATTACGAAAGGAAGCAGAAGCAGTCTTAACAGCTTTTCTTGACCCAACCATGAAGAACTTAAACAAAGATTTTGAAAGTTTAAGCGATAAATTGGAAAAAGCATTTAATATAGTTTCTGGTCAACGACTTCAAAAATTCAAACAAGTATTTCTTTCTGATTTTGAAATAAATAAACTCAGAAAAATAAAGACCGATTATCATTCTGATTCTACTATTGAACAAGCTGAAAAGGACAAATTAGACAGGATGAAAACCAAACTGTTCGATTTTCTGATTGAGTTTAACGAAAAAGGTAATCGAAAAGAACTGTTAATCAAGGATACAAAAGAAATTTTGGACAGAGTAATGAATGCGGCTTCTCATCATGGAGAAAACCCACTATACAGTCATGAATTGAAAGATGCAATAGAAAAGATTAAGAACTTAAAAGACTATTTGAATGAGTAAGCCCACCCTTCGCATCCATACACATTGGCAAGTCGCACAAAGCCACCTTGCAATCCAAAACTTGCCAAAGAGTATGGCTGCCCCAACACACGGCAGACAAGAAAGTGCAGCAAATTTAAAAGGAAATAATACGGACGAAAATGAACGCCAGTGCACAACACGCAGTATAAAACATTGGGATTTAAGTGGTTATGCAAGCAGAATTTCTCGCATCAAAGTTTATTGTACCTTGATAGTGAAGTGGCTCCGTACTCCCCAACGATTTCATACCCCCATCCGTTGTGCGCAATTAAAACGAGAGACAGCAATAGTCAATGAGTGAAAATAACTATAGAAGACACGATATTGATTGGATAAGAGTAATAGCAATTGGTTTACTTTTAATTTATCATATTACTTTATCTTTTCAACCGTGGGGGATATTTTTCCTATTCATTCCCAATAATGAATCTTTAGAAATGCTATGGATACCTATGTCATTGTTAAATGTATGGAGAATCCCAATTCTATTTTTCATTTCTGGTATGGGAGTATTTTTTGCCATAAAAAAAAGAAATTGGATATCACTTATACTTGAAAGGACACGTAGAATACTGATTCCTTTAATCTTTGGATATTTTGCAATTGTCCCGATTCATATATTTATTCTTCAAAAATATTTTCACAAAGATTTAAATTATTCTGCAGGGTTTGGTCATTTGTGGTTTTTAGCAAACATTTTTGCTTATGTAATTCTATTATCTCCAGTATTCTTTTTGTTAAAAAGCAATTATGATAGTATTATATTTAAAATTTCACGAAAATTAATCCGATTTCCTTTAGGCATCTATATTTTCTTAATTCCGTTTATAATAGAAGTACTCATTATTCAACCTGAATCATTTACTCTTTATTTATTCACAAAGCATGGATTTTGGTTAGGATTATTGGCATTCTTTTTTGGATTTTATTTTGTTGCACTTGGAAATGAATTCTGGGAGAGTATTGCAAGATTAAAATTTGTAAACCTAATTTTAGCGTTTATCCTTTTTATTATTCGTTGGATTTTATTTGATTTTAAATCTCCCTTTTATTTGATTTCAATAGAATCAGTATTATGGATATTTACAATTTTCGGGTTGGGCTTTTCGTACCTCAATTACAATAATAAATGGATTGATTACCTTAGTAAAGCGGCTTACCCTATTTATATAATCCATTTGTCATTTCAGTATCTTTCAAGTTATTTCATTTTTCCATTAAATATAAATGTATGGCTGAAATATCTTTTTGTCATCATATTGACCTTTTTAGGTTCATTTGTTTTTTATGAGTTTGTAATAAACAGAAATAAGTTAATAAGACCTCTATTTGGATTGAATTATAAAAAAAATAAAAGTGCATAACATCGTGTATAAAACATTGGGGATTAAGTGGTTGTGTAAACGGCATCTCTCGCATCAAAGTTTGTTGTACCTTGATAGTGAAGTGTCTCCGTACTCCCCAACGATTTCACACCACCAATCGTTAGGGGCATTTTGACATAAGAAATGAATGAAACATGAAAATAAAGATTTATACCATGAAAACATTTTTAGTAGTATTCTTAACAATGAGTTTTTTACCACTCTTTGGTCAATGGCATATAGGTAAAAGCGAAAGAGAAATTCAAGGTTATAAAGGTAATGTTAAATGGGTTCAGGAATCATCATACAAACTTTACTCATTGACATTAAAAGAACTTGATGAGAATGTGTATATGGAATTTACAAGGAAAGGTGAATATCAATATATTATTGAGTATGACAAATCTAATAATAAAGCCCACCATTATCATTTCTACACACATAATAAAGCAGGTAATAAAACAATGTGTATTGAAATTATCAATGGTGTTTTTGCATGGCTTACAAACTATTCTTATGATGAAAATAATAGAATCGTTGAAGAAAGAACTATTAAAAAATCAAATACATCGTCAAAAATTATTTCAGAGTATTCTTCAAAAAAAATATATTCTTACTATGATGACAAGAGGTTAAAAGCTATTATTTCTTATGGTAAGGACAGTGCTGTTGTTTCTGATAAGAAGTTATACTCATACAATGATATTGAAAACTCAGAGTTAGAGGAATTTTTTAATTCTGATGATAAGGTAATAATGACATGGAAAAGAATATATAATTCTGATGGTGAAATAAAAAACGACATTTTAGATGACAGTGATTCTGAATATTCATATAATAAAAGAGGGGATATCGAAAAAATAATAACTCCCAGACCTAATGATAAAAATCCTGAACAAATAGAAGAGAAAACAATGGTATATACGTATGATTCTATTGGAAACTGGGTTGAGCAGTATGTTTTTACTAATAGTAAACCAACAAAATATATTGTAAGAACAATCTCTTATTACGATGAGTCCATAAAACCCAAAACTGATTTCTCAAAAAAAATCCAAAGAATTTTTATACCTAATAAAAATATTGACCAAATATATCAATATACTACATTAAGAGACGGTTCAATTAAGATTAGTGATTATTGGGGTACTACAGAAAGTATTCAAATACCTTCTGAAATTGATGGGAAACCGGTTACGGTAATAGGTGCCAAATCGTTTTATAAATCAGGAGTTGATATACGTAATATAATATTACCTCAAACAATTGTTTCAATTCATAATGAAGCTTTCGCGGTTAATAAACTTGAAAAACTTACATTGCCTCAATCCATAGTGGCTATTGGTAACAAAGCGTTCAGTTTAAATAAACTTACAAAGGTTGAAATACCAGGTTCTATTGAAGTAATATCTAATAATGCTTTTAGTTCAAATGAATTACAAGCTGTAATTTTCAATGAGGGCTTAAAAGAAATTGGAGAAGCAGCATTTTCTGGGAATAAGATTAGTAGTTTAAAGTTACCCAATACCCTTCAACGAATTGAAAAATCGGCATTTATGAGTAATAGTATAAATGAAGTTTTATTTGGAAATTCCCTTGAATTTATTGGTAGTAATGCATTTTTTGCTAATGGAGAACTTGAAGTTCGTTTTCCTAAATCAGAACGTGAAAATCAGAAATTGTCACATTGGGAGAGTAGACATGAAAATTTAAAGGCTGGCTCAAAATTAAAAAAACATAGTTATGAATATAAGGCAGTATTTAAGTAACCATTGAAAAACGCTCCCCGTTCGGTCGAGGTTGTACCTCGGCCGAAATATTAAAACAGGCTGCGCCTGAAAGGTGTTTTCAAGTAAAGGTCCGTTCGGGGTAAACTAAAGCTGTTTAAAACAAAAAGACCAGCCTTTTCGACTGGTCTTCCTTGTGACCCCGGAGGGATTCAAACCCCCAACCTCCTGATCCGTAGTCAGGTGCACTATTCAGTTATGCTACGGAGTCTATTACGATGCAAAGGTAGTAAATATTTTACTTTTCCTTTTTATCAATCTTAACAATCTTTTCTTTAATTCTAGCTTTCTTACCGGTAAGATCACGTAGGTAGAAAATTCTTGATCTGCGAACTTTACCAGTTTTATTCAATTCAACCTTATCGATGAAGGGTGAGTATAGAGGGAAAATTCTCTCAACACCAACACCACTCGAGATTTTACGAACGGTAAATGTTGCAGTTGTTCCGGTTCCTTTACGTTGAATTACCACACCACGAAAGTTCTGGATACGCTCCTTGTTACCTTCCTTAATTTTATAGTGTACGGTAACGGTATCACCACTCTTAAACTCAGGCATTGTGCCTGGGGTTACTTCAAATGCTCTTTCGGCAACTTTTACAAGATCCATGGTTTTGTTTGTTATTTGGTTTTCCAATCGCGAAACATTACTTTAAATTACGGTAAGAGGTTGCGCGTAAAAATGTGACCGCAAAAGTATAAAAAAAATGAATAACTCAATCTTTTTCTCAAAAAAAATCTCGCAAAGCAGAAGAATAAATTAATTAGCGCGAAAAAGAACCTTCTGCTTTGCGAGAAATGTATGAGGCAGCTAAGGCCTAGTGGCTGTCACCACCTGGCATTAGCAGCTTATCACCAGTTGCATCAATCACGTTTTTCTTCCACCAGTCGGGGTACTCGTGGTTAATAACATGTGCAGGATTGTTATGGTATTCGTTATACTTGAACTTTCCGTTCTCTTCCTGTTTAATGTTTCCATCCATGAACTTAACCAGGAGGTACTCAAAAAGTTGTTGCCAACGTGCTGTGAGTGCATCGGCTGTGTTAACCGAGTACTTTGTTAGGAAGGCAATGGCCTCATCGGGGTTGCTGTTGTACAGCTCTTTTGCTGCATTGTCAACCACTGGAGTCATAAGTTTGTAGTGCTCTTCCAGTTCTTTCTGAACTTTACGCACGTCGGCGCTCATTAAATCGTACCTGAGGTACGCAAAGTTACTTACCTTGTTAAACGCCCAGAAGGCTGAGGTTGGTGAGTAGGTTAGCATGTCGCCATTGCCAACGGCAAAAGATTCAGGGGTTTCTGTAATTCCGCAGTAAATTGGAGTGTAAACTGAGGTGGCAGCATCGTCAACTCCAAACCAGAAAATTCCGCCAATTGGATTTGGCAACCAGTTACGCATTTGTGCAACGAACGAGAAACCTGTTTGCTGTGTGGCTGTTGCACGTTCGTTCACGTAGGTTTTATCCTCGTACTTCCATGTAAGCGGACGCCAGCGGTATGGTAATCCATGGGGGCCAGCACCCGGATCCTTGCTCATGTCAAGTTCGGTTCCCTCGAGGTGATCGCGCATGAAGTTCATCAAATTCTGAGCCGAAATTTTTTGCTCGGGTTTAATCCACAGTGGCATTCGGTTTTGCAGGTCGTATCCTTTTGCGTACTCGAAGTAGTTCCACATGTCCTTGTTCACATCCTTAAAGAACGACCAAACGCGAACTTCGCAGAAACGTGCTGCTCCAAAATCGACCGGTGCGTATGTGTCGGAGAAGCTGAAATTCTTATCCTCTCCGGTAAAGTAACCCTTGCTACGGGCAAAGCTAATCACATCGTGAGCGTAAACGGTGGTGATATTTGTATCGAAAATTTTATCGAGATTTTTTGAGCTGATCGAAGTTTTTCCATCTTCAAGAGGGAAAGTGGTTATACGAGCCTGGTTTGCGTGTCCGCAAATGTAGCCATCAGGAATTAACCTTGCTACCCATACTGCGCCCTTGTTGGCGTTATACGATTTCTTTGTTTTTTTATCAACCTTTAAATCGGTTCCCTTTCCAATAATTTCAAATATCCAGGCTTCGTTTGGATCGGCAATTGAGAATGACTCGCCGCTGCTATAGTATCCGTAATTCTCAACAAGTTCAGCAATGATTTTTATAGCTTCACGTGCCGATTTTGCGCGCTGAAGTGTAATGTAGATAAGTCCGCCGTAGTCAACAACTCCGGTTGTGTCAATTAGTTCCTCTCTGCCGGTGTAGGTGGTTTCACCAATGGAAACCTGATATTCGTTCATGTTTCCAACCACGTTGTAAGTTTGGAGTGCCTGAGGAATTTCACCAAGAAATTTTCCGGTATCCCACTCGTAAACCTTTAGCATGGTTCCTGCAGAGTAGGTGGCTGCAGGCCAGTGGTAAAGCTCTCCGTAAAGCACGTGCGAATCGGCAGCGTAGGTTATCATAGTTGAGCCGTCAACCGATGCACCTTTTGTTACTATAAAGTTTGTGCAGGAATAGCTGTTTAACGTAAGCATTGAAAGTGTCAGGGTTAATCCAAAACCGAGAACTCTGATCCCTTTTTTCATTTTTTATTTGTTTTGAGGTTAATGATTCATGCAAAAATAGAAAAATAAATGGCATTGCTAAATTTGAGTGCTGAATTGAGAAAAAGTTTAATGGTATTTAAAAACCCTAACACTTCATTAAGAACAGTTGTATTAGGGTTTTGTTAGCTGAATATGAAAGTTTTTTACCAACCAATGGCAAGGTCGTCGAGGTTGTTGTACATTAGCCCCAGCATTATTCGTTCGGCTTTCTCTTCCTCGGTGAGGTTCATAAATTCTTTTCGTTTCTCCTCCGATATCTCTTTCATTTCGAATTCGATTTGTTGCTTTAACTCGTAAACCTCCTGTTCCTTGCGGTTGGTAAGGTAGTTGCGTGCAACATTCGGGAAAAGTTCGAGGAGTAGGTTCTCTTCTTCGGTGGCAGCAAGTTTTATCCCTCCAAAATCTTCTAGAATAATCGGGTTTTCCTGAGGTTTATACTTGTGTATGTCGAAGGCAACTTCCTGAGGATTTCCAGTAATTCTTTTTCTGAACTCAGGGTCGATAGGAATTGGTGTTTTACCGTACGAGCCCTTCACCAGGTTGCTGAACTGGGTTGAAATGTTGGCGTACATATCCTCACCTTTGCTTAGCGAAATCACGCAATTTACTGCCTGTGCTCCAACAATTTGGCTTGTGGGGGTTACCAAAGGAGGGCAACCAGCATCAATTCGAACGATGGGAACCATTTCTAACACTTTTGGAAGAAGGTCTTCCATTTTCATTTGACGCAGCTGAGCCAGCATATTGGTGTACATTCCGCCAGGAATTTCTGCATCGCGAACCTTGGCATCAGGGCCAATTAGGTTGAACCAGCTCTCAATTTTATGGGTTGCATCCAGCAGCATCTCCTCGTTATCAGCCTTTGCAAAGGCGATGGCTTCGTCAAATAGTTTTTCAATTTGAGGGGGGAGGTTGTCGGCTGTGATGTCAAAGTCAACCGGGAACTTTTTGTAGGTGTCGAAATCGGAAAGTTCCTTACGAATATTTTTAAGTTCAGCGTTAATTTTACCAGCTGAGTCGAGGTTGACACCGGTGTCGATATGTAGCTTATCGGCAAAAATCTGGATAATCTCGAATGCTGGTGCCGCCGGACCACCTGCCAGATTGAGGATTGATGTGTCAACAATATCAACGCCGTTCACAATGGCCATAAGCGTTGATGCTAATCCGTACCCGGGTGTACAGTGGGTGTGAAAATCGATTGGAAGGTTAACCTCCTTCTTTAACCTGCGGATTAGCAGGCCAGAAAGCGAAGGTGTTATGAGACCCGCCATGTCCTTGATGGTGATCATATCGGCACCCATTTTTTCGAGCTCTTTGGCTTTCTCAACAAAATAATCGATGCTGAAAATATCGGTGGGTAGCTTCTTCCCTTTAATAAATGCGATGGCTTTCTGTTTATTCGTGAACTTTGGGTTAACTGTATAGCAAACAGCACAGTCGGCCATCCCACCATTTTCCTTCACGTACTTAATGGTTGAAGACATGTTGTTAAGATCGTTCAGGCAATCGAAAATGCGCATTATGCTAATTCCTCCTTTAACAGCAACGCGGTTAAATCCTTCAATTACATCTTCGGGGTAAGGGTCGTAGCCAAACAGGTTTCGTCCACGCGATAGTGCAGTAAGGTTGCTGGAGTTTTCTATGGAGTTATGGATAACACGAAGCCGGTACCAAGGATCTTCGTTTAAGTAGCGCATCACGCTATCGGGGACGGCACCGCCCCAAACCTCCATAGCATAGAAGTTTGCCTCCTTGTAAAATGGGAGTAACCTTTCAACCTGAGGTAAAGACATGCGGGTTGCCAACATTGATTGCTGTCCATCGCGCAGCGTTAAATCGCGGATTAGCAGTTTCCCTTTGAATGGGATATTTTTTCTAGCTTCGGCTTTGGAGATTCTGTTCTTCTCTTTTACAATGTCGTACTCAGCTTTACGCTGTTTGTAAAGGAAATCTTTTGCTACGGAGGGGAATAGCTCAAGCAGCAGGAATTCCTTCTCGTTCTGTGCCAGCTTCATGCTGCCGAATTCTTTAAGCACAGGGTTCTCTGGTGATTTGTATTTTGTTATGTCGTACTGCGATTCCTGCTCAAAGCCACAAATCTTTTTCCTAAAATCAGGATTAATCTCAATAGGTGTTTTACCGTATTCACCTTTTACCAGGTTGAAAAATTGGTTTGATATGTTGCTGTAAAATGGTTTTCCCGCATTCTCATCGATGACGCAATTTACGGCCTGGGCTCCAACAATCTGGCTTGAAGGGGTTACTAATGGAGGACAACCAGCGTCGAGACGAACAACGGGAACAACTTCCAGAACCCGATCGAGCAGGTGCGCCAGCCCTAACGTTTTTAGCTGTGATAGCATGTTGGTGTACATGCCTCCAGGTATTTCGGCATTTTTCACCTGAACGTTGGGGGCAGGGAAGTTGAAATGCTTTTCAATGGCATGACAGGTTTTCAGCAGCTCTTCCTCGTTTTCTTGCTGTGCGTATCTAGCGGCATCATTGAAAAGTGAGTCAACTTCAACCGGAAGAGAATCTTTTGTTAAATCAAAATCGATGGGAATTTGCTTGTAGCTATCAACATCGGCGAGGCTATTAATGCGGATATCTTTAAGTATTTTATTGAGTTTGGAAATTATTTCAAGGTTCCCGTCAAGGGAGATTCCTAGCTTCTTACAGAATAGGTAAATTAATTCGTAGGCTGGTGCAGCGCTACCGCCTGCAAAGAACATGAGGTTTGTATCAACAATATCAACGCCATTAACAATGGCCATAAATGTTGATGCGAGCCCGTAACCCGGTGTGCAATGGGTATGAAAATCAATAGGAACCCTTACTTCTTCCTTTAGCTTGCGAATAATTTTTGCTGTTTCGTTCGGAGTAGCCAGTCCGGCCATATCTTTAATGGTAATTATATCGGCACCCAAACTTTCCATCAGTTTTGCTTTGTTCACAAAGTAATCCACATCAAAAATCTTTTCGGGAAGATTTTTAGTCATCAGTATATCACGAAGCTCTTGCTTCTCAGGCATTCTTGGGTCAATTGTGAAGCAAACGGCACAATCGGCTTTTCCTCCCGATTCTTTTACATATTGAATGGTTGTTTTTATGTTTTCTACATCGTTCAGGCAATCGAAAATGCGCATTATGCTAACACCTGATTCTACAGCATTTTTATTGAAGCCTTCGATAACCGATTCGGGATAAGGGTTGTAACCAAAAAGATTGCGACCACGTGAAAGTGCTGTAAGTAGCGATTTGTCGCCAATTTCTTTTTTTATTGTTTCAAGTCTTGTCCATGGATTTTCCCCAAGAAATCGCATTATGGAATCTGGAACCGCTCCTCCCCATACTTCCATGGCATAGAAACCTGCTTCGCAGTATAGCGGTAAAACTTTATCAACCTCGGCCTGCTGCATTCGAGTTGCAAATAACGATTGCTGCCCATCTCGAAGGGTTAAATCCCTTATTTTTAAATGTTTTTCCATGTCATCTTTTTACCTAAAGTTATTGTTGTAAATGTACCCATTGCGATACCAAAAAGTTACGTTTTTGGTCATATAATTTTTAGGTTATACAGCATATAAGAGAATATGTTCTTTGAACTATCAGCCTGAAATTAACTCCTTGAACGGAATCCTGTTCATTTTGAATTTTCTGGTGTCTTCATCCGCTCAATAATCTTTTTATTATTTCGAAGAGAGCCGTGTGAATAACTTTTTTGTTTGGTGTTAGCAAATTTCTTCTTTAGTTTTCATAATATTTGAAGGTAATTACAACAAAATTTCTACATATTTGTTATTCGTGTAAAGTTAAATTATATGGTTCAGGATATACTCGCATTAGCAACGGTTGGTTGTGCTGTAGCCTACTCTGGGTTTAGCTTTTACCGAATACTATTTTCAAGTGAGAAGCAATCATCAGGGTGTTCTGGTTGTATGTCATCAACCGAATGTAAGCTCAAAGAACTAAAAAAGTAGTATTTTTGCACTTCATGAAAACGCTTAAAACCATATTTTCAGTAAGTCTTGCTGCCTACATGCTTCTCGCAATGGGTGGTTTCAGCGTATTTCACCATTACTGTGGGTGCAAGAAACAAATTTACACTAGCGTAATAATTGACGATGAGTGCTGCGATCACTCCTCGGAACACCACTCCTGCTGTGGCGATTCGGATGCTGGAGTGTGCCACTCCGATTCTGAGAATGACTGTGACTGCGAAACTCAGGTACAGGTTCTTAAGGTAGATGAGTTCGCTTCAAATGGAAATAATGTTGAAGTAAAAAATCCTGTTTTATTCCTTTTCTTAACCTCTTTTTTTCAGGAGATTTATTCGATTTCTACTCCAAGTACAGGTTTCAGTATTCCCTCCTGCGATGCTCCCCCCATTTGGGGTAGGATGCTGGTTATCTCGTTTCATAGCATAAAAATTCCCGAAGCTATTTCCTAGTAACTTCTTCTGAAGTTTTTCTTTATTAACGCTAAAGGCGTTAGGAATAGCATGTTTTATGTATTTAAGGATTTTATGTAATGAAAAGAATAGGAGTATATTTCATATTATTTATGATACCGTTTTTTGCCCAAGGGCAAAAAATTGACGGGCACATATTGGAGGTTGACTCCGAGGGGAACCATGTTCCCCTGGTTGGGGTTAACGTTTACTGGCTTGGTACCACTATTGGAGCAGTAACCAGTAACGAGGGTTACTTTGAAATACTACGACCCGAAAACGCAGATAAGCTAGTTGTTAGCTTTGTTGGCTTTCAAACCGATACGCTTACTATACTGCCCAATCAGCACCATGTTCACCACAGCTTGCAAAGCAACCTTTCGCTCGATGAGGTTACTATTCATGGCAATTCTCCGGGTGCGCACTTCGATAGGTTGAATCCGATTCATACCCAGAACATTACAGGGAAAGAGTTACAACGCGCAGCGTGCTGTAACCTATCGGAAAGCTTTGAAACCAACGCTTCAGTTGATGTTTCATACACCGATGCAGTTACTGGTGCCAAGCAGATTCAACTTCTTGGTTTGGCGGGAATTTACAGCCAAATTCAGGTTGAGAATATTCCTGCACTTCGGGGGCTTTCTTCAACATTCGGGTTGGGGTACGTACCCGGTTCATGGATGGAATCTATCCAAGTTTCGAAGGGAACTGCGTCGGTAGCAAATGGCTACGAAAGCATTACGGGGCAAGTAAATATTGAGTACAAGAAACCCTGGAACGAGGAGCGCTTTTTTGTGAACGGTTACCTTAACAGCATTGGAATGGGCGAAGCTAACGCAAATGTAAGCTTCGAGGTTTCACCAAACATTTCTTCTATGGTTTTGGCACATGTTGAGAATATGGATTTTGAGCTCGACCACAATAACGATTCCTTTCTCGACCATCCCCGCGTTAAACAGTACCATGTAATGAACCGGTGGAAGTATCAGGGCGAAAACATGGAATCACAAGTTGGTATTAGAATTCTCGATGAGGCGAGAATTTCGGGTCAACCAAAACAACTTTCCGACAACCAGAACCCGTTTGGAATAGATATTAACACCAATCAACTTGAAGGTTTTGGTAAAGTTGGATATATTTTTCAGCGACCTTCAACCTCGCTGGCGCTAATTGTTTCGGCAATTAACCATCAGCAGGAATCGGTTTTTGGCACGAAGTTCTACAAGGGAAACCAGCAGAGTTTCTACTCGAACCTGATATTTGTAACCTACCTTGGAAAAACCTTTCACACCATAAAAACTGGCCTCAGCTTTGCATACGACAACTTCAACGAAGAACTTTCCACTCAGGTTTTTGCTCGAAACGAGCAGGTTCCCGGGGTTTATGCTGAATACACTTACAAGTACTTCGATGAGCTAACCTTTATGGCGGGAGTCAGGTACGACCATAACTCGGTTTTCGGAGGTCTTTTCACGCCGCGTTTACATTTCCGTTACCAGCCAGCTGAGCAGTTTACGGTTAGAGCAAGTGCAGGTAGAGGTTTCCGTTCGCCCAACGTAATTGCAGAGAATATTTACCTGCTATCAAGTTCACGGAACTTGGTTTTTACTGAGAACATAGAAATTGAGGATGCCTGGAATTTTGGGATTAGCATAACCCAACGCTACCAGCTGCTAGAACGTGAACTTACCATTAATACCGATTTTCACCGAACGAATTTCAACAACCAGCTAATAGTTGATATGGAGCAGGACCCAAATAGCGTTTACTTCTACAATCTCAATGGGAAGTCGTTTTCAAACAGTTTTCAGGTTGAGGTTAGCTACATGCCAGTGAATAGGTTGGATGTTTCGGTGGCTTACCGTTTAAACGATGTTCAAAGTACAATTAACGGCGAATTACTCGAGAAACCATTGGTTAGTCGTTATAAAGGATTTTTAACCACAAGTTACAGTACCAATGGGCGTAAGTGGCAGTTCGATTACACGGTACAACTCAATGGTGGAGGCCGACTCCCCTCAACCGAACTTTTACCTGAAGAGTACCGCAGGGGCGAAACTTTTCCTGCTTTCACAACCATGAACGCTCAAATTTCCCGTTTCTTCAAGGGCTGGGATGCGTACATTGGAGTTGAAAACCTTACATCTTTCACACAGGACAACCCAATTATTTCACCAGAAAATCCCTACGGACCTTTCTTCGATGCTTCAATGGTTTGGGGGCCACTTTCCGGTAGAAAGTTTTACGCAGGATTCAGGTTTAGCATAAACAAAAACTAACCCATTTCCTGTAATAACATTGATTAATAACATAATACATTGAAATATGGAAACTGTAGAACTGAAAGTAAATAACATGAAATGCATGGGTTGCGTTAACACTGTTCAAAGCAGTTTAAGCAAATTACTTGGTGTTAAAAACGTTGAAGCGTTTCTCGATACAAAAATTGTAAAAGTAACGTACAACGGAAACCCAAGTGTTCTTGATGAAATTTATAGAATGTTGGAATCTGTTGGATTCCCAGCAACAAAGTAATTTTTTCGTTTCACCATTTTTTTAACTAAAACCAAAACAAAATGAAAACAATGAAAACAATGGCAGCATTCGCTGTAACGCTACTTTTAGTAGCAGTTTTTTCACCTCAGGTGAAAGCTCAAGCCCCTTCGAACGAGAAAACCGTAACCATTAAAACTTCAATGCATTGCGATGCATGTAAGAAAACAATTGAAACCGGTTTAACCAAGGAGAAGGGCGTAAAATCGGTATCGGCCGATTCAAAAACGAAAATGGTTACCGTAACCTACGATGAGAGCCAAACCAATGAGGAAAACTTGGTAAAATCCATTAAGGACATGGGCTACCAGGCAAAGGTTACAAAAACTAAAAATTGCGACGAAGCAGCAAAGAAAAACTGTGGGGGTTGCTAATTCCAAGTAGCTAAATTGTTACATCACGCAAAGAGGAGGAGGGAATAAATATTTCACCACTTTGCGTGATTTATTTTATAGAAAATGGTATTAATGGTAATTGTTGTAACAGATAAGGTTCTAGGAGTTTCTTTTCTCAATAAAATTTGGGTATAGTTTTTCCTTAACCCATTTAAAATCTGGAGCAATTTTTAGAATTTGCTGGTAGGTTTGCTCTGCGTTAGCAGGCTCGTCCGATTTTTCGAAAGCAAGCGCCAGCTGTGCCAGCGTATTTAGGTAAATCCATGTTTTTGGAGGATTCCCATTGTTGCTCTTTTCGAGCAATTTTGCAGCTTTCGTGTAGTACTCGGTAGCTTTCTTTGGGTCGCCTCCAAACAGCGATGGAGCGTAGTGTGCAGCATTCCCTTTTTCAATAAGAACCTGTGGCGAATTACTCCCAGTTTTGTACGCTTCATCGATAAACTTCATGCTTTGTGGTCCCAAAAAGGGTGCTTTATATGGGCTTAGCGCAATGTGGTATGCGTAAAGCGAACCTTTAATGGCCAGCGCATCGTGGTTGTTGGAGTTTTCGGAAAGAATTTTTTCCACATTCCGCTCGGCAATTTTTATGTACTTTCTTGCCTCCGATGAATTTTTAATACCAATAAGGTAACCAATGTAACCATACTGAGCTTCAGTAATATCGAATAGCAGCTCACGACTAGGTTCTTTCTTGTAAAGTTGATTTAGCTCATCAATTACCTTAACCCACTGGGTCATGTCGCCAGTTTTGTAGCTTTGGTAAAGCCGCAAATCGTAGCTGTTTAGCGTTGCACTTACTGTAAAGGATGATAGTATGAGCGCAAATATAGTTGTTGTAAGAATAATTTTCATTTTCATTTACATTTTCATTTTTATCGCAAAACCTTAGATACTATTTATTTCTCTGCCTTTCCAGCTCAGCTTTTCTCCGTTTTTAAAACGAATGGCTTTGTAAACTAAATGCAAAAATGATAAATGCTGTGCAGGCCATAGTATAACGTTCAGGTAGGGCGATTGTTCAGAAAGTGAAGATATAAGCATTCTGGAACTAACCATTGAAAAGAAGTAGAGCAAAGTTAGCGGAAAAGGCAGTGAAAGAATAATGAGGATAGGGCTAAAGGTTGATATTAGCGTGAACAGAATTGTAGTAAAAACGCTCCCGCCAAAGAACTCGGTAACATTCTTGCTGAAACCAGCAATCGATTCGGAGTAGGAGTTGTACATTCTGCATGAAATATCGTCGGTACCTAAAAGGGTTGCCATGCGAAGCTTTTTGCGTTTCACCAGCCGGCTAATTCCAATATCCTCAACCGACGACGATTTCAATTTCTCATGCCACTGATTTTCATCGTAGTTCGCTACGCTGAACATCATCATTTGGCCGTTGGCAGCAGCCAGCGATCGGCGCTTGCTCCAGCGAACCAATCGAAGGAACAGCAGGCTCAGCAGAATCCAGTTCATGTTGGGAATTACCAGTCGTTCACCCCAGGTAACCATTTCCTGACGTGGAAACATGCTTAGCAGCGTTAACCTTTTTCGCTGCATGTAGGCGGTGGCGTTTCTAATAAACTGTTGACTCACTTTCACGTCGGCATCGAGAAAAAGGTAAAAGTTCCCTTTTGCCCGTTGGGCAAGCTGGTAACAGGCATGGTTTTTACCTAGCCAATCCTCGGGTAGTTCAACGCCCTCAATCAACCTAATTCGTTCATCATGCTTTGCACGATCTTCTACAATTTGCGCTGTAGCATCGGTCGATTGGTCGTTGTAAACCAAAACTTCAATGTTTGAATAGTCCTGTTTTGAAAGACAATTCAGAATTTCTGAGATGTTTTTCTCCTCGTTACGTGCCGGAATTAGAACCGAAACCAGCGGATTTCCCTCAACCTTCCCTGAGGGAAGAACAGGGCGTGTTAGGTAATTCAGCAGGGCTATCAGAAACCTTATTACAACAATAGAAAGCAGAAAAAGGGAAATGTAGAAAAGTGGACTCATGTTGTAAACAGGTTATCTTGGTTTTGAATGCAATCCTTCAAAAGGGAGTTGTATGCGTTTTCAATTTCGTGTAACGAAGAACATCCCTCATAATCCTTCAACGTTACAGTAACTGTTGGTTTTCGGTTTCCGTAGTAATCAACCAGGAAAACGGCAAACACCAACCGAGTATTGTTGGCTTTCTGTAGAATTCTTTCAATTCCTCTGCGAAACTGAACCTCCCAGTGGTGCTGACTTCCCAGCTTACCCTGCGGGTAAATGGTAACCATGTTGTTTGAATTCGCTAAAAGGTTAGCTGCGTAATCGATACTATCAATAATGCTACGGGAGTTAAGATTAACCGAGAAGGCTCCAACTCGCGAAAAGAACATTCGCTTGCTAAGCTCCTGCTCAAGCATCATGATATGAAAATTCTTCATAAGAATTTGCTGGTTTATACGCCAAGCAAAGAAACCGTCCCACCAGCTGAAATGGTTGGGGATAAGTAGGATAGAACGATTGTCGGGTTGTAAAGTGTTTGTAAAAACTATATCCTGAAAATCGCAACGTAGAATGTAGTTGATGTAACTATTCATCAGCCACTTATGGAATGCGCTATGATTTGCTTTTATCATTCTAAAACCCTAGAAATTCAATAAGTACGTTCAGCGCAACGAAGAATGCAATTTGGCAGATAAAAATAAAGAATGCCAGAGGATTTTTTGCATTGCTGGAATATTTATTCAACAGAAGAATTAATGGAAACGAAATTATAAACCACGCTACGAAGTTTTGAAACGGAGGATTTCCGCCAGTCCAGCTCCACATGTTTAGCCTAATGGCAACGGGCTCAAGCAAAATGTCGTAAAGTACCATTATTGATGCTCCTGTAAATGCCAACTTCCAACGGTTCAGAATTCTGGGTTTAAGAATCATCACCACAAGGTAAACCGAAAGCATCCAGTTTACTGCCATGGAAACGGGTGTTGCAAAAATTTTTGGTCCGAGGGATTTCCCGTAAGTGTAGTTGCCAAATACAAATCCGGTGTTTGTTCCAATAGCTTCAACAGCCCAACCCAAGATACCAACCACAATAAGAGCAACAAAAAACTTTACGGTAAACTGTTTGTGAAATAAAAGTAGTGAAACCAGCGTAATGGTTGTAAAAATCCAGCTTAGCTGGAACACTTCGGGGTTATCACGCATAATCCACAATCCGGGAATGGAGATTCCGTATCCAAATAGGAATATTGCCTTGAAAACTAAGTGAATATGTTTTTCCTTAACCATTTGCATTCTAAATGGGTTGAATAAAATTATCAACAATTTTGGCCGAGGCCAAACAAAGCGGGATACCTCCGCCCGGATGAACGCTTCCGCCAGTAAAATAAAGATTCTTGTACCGTCGCGACCTGTTGGGGTGGCGACTGAAAGCTGCAAACTTGTTGTTCGAACTAATTCCGTATAGCGCTCCTTTGAACGATCCGGTTCGTTTCTCAATGAGCGGTGGAGTTAAAATATCTTCGCAAACAATTAACGGTTCAACATCAATTTTTAGCTCTTTGGATATTTTTGAAATAATATTTTTTCGGGTTTCGGCGGTGAGTGTTTCCCAATCCTGACCGCAATCCTCGGGAGCATTTACCATTACAAACCAGTTTTCGTGTCCTGCTGGAGCATCGGTTTTTACCATTTTTGAGCTAATAAAAATGTAAACCGTTGGGTCGGAACTTATACTTTTTGCCGAAAGAATTTTGAATTCTTCAGGGTAGCTGTTGCTAAAAAGAATATTGTGAATGTCGATCTGTGGGAATTCTCCCTTAATTCCCCAGTAAAATATTAACGCTGATGATGATGGCTGCTGCCGTTTGTAGAACCAGCTGAGTTTGCGTTCAGGCATTAGCTCGGGGTACGCAGTGAAAATATCGGTGTCGTTCACAATCAAATCGAAGGGTTCGGAAATTCCGTTGGCAACAATGCCAGCGGCAGAACCATTCCTGAATTCAATTTTTTGAACGCCGCAGTTCAGCTCGAAGCGAACGCCCAGTTTCTTTGCGTAGCTTTCCATTGCCTGCGCAATGGAGTACATTCCTCGTTCGGGAAAGAAAGCACCAACGTTATGTTCGAGGTGAGGAATTATGGTTAGCGTGCCGGGAGCTTTGTATGGGTTCGACCCATTGTAGGTTGCGAACCTGTTAAAGAGTTGAATAGTGTTTTTCTGCGAAAAACTTTTTGCGTTCACCTGGTGCATGGTTTCGAAAGCGCGAAGCTTTTTTAGGTTCTTACCAAGTTCCTGCGATTCGGGCGAGGTGAATCCTTTCCACGTTGGGAATGGACTGTAAATAAATGTGTTGGCTGTTAATCGGTAAAGTTCCTCGCACTCTTTTAGGTAGTGTAGAATGTTTTCGGCGGGCTCGTTAAGGACGCTCTCTGCTTCCTGTGCAAATCGGTTTGGATCCGACCATGTATTCAAAATTTTCCCATCGGGGAAAAAGTAGCGGGTAACATTCTCCAACTTTTTGTAGGGGAGAAGCCCAGCACCAACATCGCCAGCCAAGGTGAAAAGTTCATCAACTAACGACGGTAGCGTAAAAAGGGAAGGACCGGTGTCGAAACGAAAACCGTTCATTTCAAGCTGGTTGAGTTTTCCGCCAACCTGCTTATACTTCTCAAAAACGGTTACACGGTAACCTTTTACAGCCAGTCGAATGGCTATGGCTAACCCTCCAACTCCTGCTCCGATTACCGCTGCTTTTTTCATTTAAATGCTATTTAAAAACAATCCAGAAATTCAATTTTTTTGTCCACGAGTGACACGAATTAGCACGAATTATATCAGTCGCTTCGCTCCTGATTTTTCCACAGTGTAACTCTGTGTAAACACAGTGTAACACAGTGATTAAAAATCAATCGCTCAATCTCTCATTCATTGTTTCTACCCTTCCGCATCGAAATAAAGAGTGTAGTAATTCAAGCCCTTGTTGTGGTCGAAACCTTTTTCTACTCTGTCTTTGCCTCCGTGAATGTAAATGTGGAAGTTTTTGTCGAGTTTAATAACGCTTTTAAAGAATTTTTTTGCCTGCTTGGCAGCATCAACGGAGATGGTAAAGGAATCCTGCAGGTTACAGCCCATCTCCTCTTGGTATGCTTCCTTGTAGTCGCGAAATGCCTCAACAACTTCGGGTTTGTTTATCACTTTCTGTTCAAAATCGTCCTGGTCAAACACATCGGTTTTGGCGAAGTAATCGCGCGTTTTGTTGAGCATGCTAACCTGTTCAACCCTGTCGGTTTTAGTATCCTGGTAAAGAACATCCTTCACAAAATCCTTGCATAGTGTAAGGTAACCCGTTGTTTGGTAAAAGTTATCCTCACGCGGCTTGATGTTTAGAAAAATTTCCTTCCAGAATCTGGCTTCATCGTTTCTGTTGGTGTTGTCGATGGCAACTACCTTGAAACCAAACTCTTTCTCGGTATTGAAAATCAGGCAACCCTTATCCAACTTCTTTATGTTGATTCCTTGGTGCTGCTCAACCCCGAAAGCATCGTTTTTCTGGTAAATTTTTATGAAAGTATCCTTGTTCTCCGATTTGAAAAGGCCCAGCGCATCAACCAGTTCACCTTCAACCACACAGTTTGTTAGGTGAACAACGTAGAATTCACCATCCTTAATGTTTGGGTGGCTGCTGCTTTGGTACAGGTGTTTCGCCATGTTAACTGATTGCTCGAGTAGCGTTTCGGGATTTCCGAAAAGTTTCTGCGAGTAGCTGAAAATTTCGTTCAGCTCAAGACTCGATTCGTGCGAAAAGCTATAGAATTCTGGTTGCTTAAACGGGGAAAGGAAGAAATTTTTAAGCAGTTCTAGCACCGATTCGTCGGAAATTTGGGTTAACGATTGTGCTAGTGTAATTTCATCCTCGCGGGCGCGGCTGCCAACCCTGTGTATGGCAATGCTTTCAATTTGTGCCTCAGAAAAGTCGAACATATTGTTAATATTTTACACAAAGGTAAAAAAAATAACCCTGATAGATTGGTGTGCTATCAGGGTTGTTGATAAATTGAACTATTGTTAAAACTATTATTTTACAGCCTTCCTTTTTGCGGCGGCAAACTTCTCGGCAACCTTTTCCCAGTCAACTACTTTCCAGAAATTTGAAACGTAGTCGCCTCGCTTGTTCTGGTACTGAAGATAGTAGGCGTGCTCCCAAACATCGAGTCCAAGAATTGGAGTTCCACGCATTTCAGCGACATCCATAAGCGGGTTATCCTGATTTGGCGTTGACGAAATAAAAAGTTTTCCGTTGGAATCTAGCGAAAGCCAGGCCCATCCACTTCCAAATCTGCCTTTTGCAGCGCTTTCAAATTCGCTCTTAAAATTCTCGAATGATTTGAAAGTTTTTTCAATAGCTGAAAGAAGTTCGCCTTGCGGTGTTCCCCCTCCATTGGGCGACATAATTTCCCAAAACAGCATGTGATTGTAGTATCCACCACCGTTGTTCCTTACCGAAACGGGAAGTTCGCTCATTTTTGAAAAGAGGTCGTAAATTGATTTATCGCCAAGCTCGTTTTCCTCAACGGCCTTTTAACAAAATTATTGAAGTAGGCTTTGTGGTGACGAGTGTAGTGAATTTCCATGGTTTCCTTATCAATGAATGATTCCAGCGCATCGTAGCCATATGGAAGTTCGGGAAACTCAAATTTTGTTTGGCTTTTGGTATCGTTAAAAAAGCCTGAAAGTATGATTGCTAGAAAAGAAACGAGTAGTGTTCTCATGGTTGCATTGCTTTTTTGTTTTACATTAGTTATAGAACAAAGGTTAAACAAAGCAGTGAGTGAAAATGTTTACTATGCTGCTGACTTATTTGAAATTGTAGTGTTTGCGAATATCTTTCTTTATATCCCAAACGCACTTTAGCCCTTTCTTGAAGGTTACAAAATCGCCGGCTTTAATGTTGAAGTTTCCTTCGCTGGTTTCAACAACCACTTCACCCTCAAGAATCTGGCACTCCTCGTCGGAATCGTAGTACCAGTCGAACCGCGAAACTTCTTTCTCCCAAATTGGCCAGCTCACGATTCCTCTTTTTGCCTTTTCTTCGGCGCTTAGCTTTTCAATAATTACTCGACTCATGGTTTTTAAGTTTGTTTTTACAAATTTAGCAAAAGGTTCCGATGTAAAAATTGCAAGTTTATAATTCCATATATTTGTAATAAAAAATGGATATGGAACAAACGCTGGAATTAGGAGCAAAATTTACATCAACCCAAATAGTTACAAAAGAGCTAACCGCAGCGCATTACGGGTCGGGGTTAGTAGAGGTTTTCGCAACCCCAGCAATGGTTGGCTTAATGGAGAATGCGGCCATGAACGCTGTGCTGCCATTCTTGCCCCAAGGGCAAAACACTGTTGGTACCGAAATTTGCGTGAAGCACATTAAAGCAACACCGCTGGGAATGAAGGTTAGTAGCGAAGCGATACTAACTGAAATTGATGGGAGACGCCTAACTTTTTCTATAAAAGCTTGGGATGAGGAGGGTGAAATTGGAAACGGAACGCATACCCGGTTTGTAATTGACACTGAAAAATTTATGGCAAAACTTGCTGGAAAGTAGAAAGCTTGAATTAAAAAAGTTGTAATGAAAAGCGATTGCTACAGAATATTTTTAATCCTGTTGGTTATTTTAGCATCCTGTAAAGGTGTAAAAATACCCGAGGAGGGGGTTTCAATAGAACTCGCCCAAAGCAGGTCGGCAGTAATTTCGGATGTTAAGTACGATATTTCCTTTTCTATTCCCAGGGAACGCCAAAACGAAGTTACCGGGAAAGTTGCTGTTGAAGTTGAGCTAAGTAAAAAATGCGATATTGTTCTCGATTTTCGTAGCGACTCATCCTCGCTAGCCGCAGTTAGAAAAGACGAGAAACTAATTGATTTTGATTTTGTAAACGGGCACATTGTAGTTCCGGCAAAGTTCACAAACAAAGGAAAAAATAGTTTCGAAATCGAGTTCATTGCTGGAAACTCATCGCTGAATCGTAACGACAATTTCCTGTACACGCTGCTGGTTCCCGACCGCGCCTCAACGGTATTTCCGTGTTTTGACCAGCCCGATTTGAAGGCTGAATTCACACTGAGTCTTGATGTCCCCTCCGAATGGGTAGCCGTTTCCAATGGTGAGTTAAAGGAGAAAAATCAACTTTCCGATTCCGTTTCCCGCTTCAGCTTTTACCCAACCAAACCTATTAGTACCTACCTATTCGCTTTCGCTGCCGGCGAGTTTAGCGAGGTAACACGAACAGTTCAGAACCGAACGTTTTCGATGTTCCATCGCGAGACCGATACCTTGAAGCTGAACAGAAATTTGGATATTCTTTTCTCCTCACACGCTGCGGCGCTGGAGTGGCTTGAAAATTACACTGGAATTCCTTACCCTTTCGGCAAGCTCGATTTTGTGCTAATTCCCGAATTTCAGTACAGCGGAATGGAGCATGCGGGAGCCATTTTTTATCGCGATTCCCGTTTGCTGCTCGACGAGAATCCTACTGAAACCCAGAAGTTGCAGCAGGCCAACCTTATTGCCCACGAGGTGGCGCACCAGTGGTTCGGGAATTTGGTTACAATGAGGTGGTTCAACGATGTTTGGTTGAAGGAGGTTTTTGCCAGCTACATGGCCGATTTAATTGTGAATCCGCAGTACCCGGATATCAATCACAACCTAAACTTTTTGCTGTCGCATTTTCCGCGGGCTTACTCGGTTGATAGAACTCAGGGTGCAAATCCAATCGTTCAAAAGCTTGATAACCTTCTGTTTGCAGGAACACTCTACGGCGATATAATCTACCATAAAGCACCCGTTATGATGCAGCAGCTTGTGCTGCAAATGGGCGAGAAGAAGTTTCAGCTTGCAGTACGGGAGTATCTGCAAAACTTTTCCATGGCAAATGCCACCTGGGGTGACCTGGTTGAAATTCTCGATAAGCACTCCGATTTCGATTTAAGGAAGTGGTCGGAAGGTTGGACTCAGGAAACCGGACGCCCGGCTATTCGGTTTTCAAAGCAAACCGAAGAAATTCTGGTTGCTAAGTCTGATGGTGTTGTAATAGTTCCCACAATGCAGCTTGAAATTGCTAATCAGCAGCCCGACACTTTCTTTGTTACAGAAATTATTCTTGATACAATTCCAAAAAATGTTAAACTTTCCAACCTGCGAGGGAACGATTTGATGATTTATAACTCATCTGGAACTGGTTACGGTTGCTTTATACCCGATAGCAGCAGCCTTTCACTACTACTGAAGAATCCTTTTGTAGTGAAAAACTCGTTGTCCCGAGCCGCAGCATTCGTTTCGCTGCACGAAATGTTCCTGGAAGGATTGATACAGGAGAATGCGTACCTGAACTTTTTACTAACAGCGTTGGAAGGCGAGACAGAATCGCAAATTCGTGATTTCCTGCTAGTTACCTACAAACAAACTTGGTGGCAGAGTGTTTCGGAAAAGGCAAGAGAATCCTATAGCAAAGAATTTGAGCGAGTTTTATGGGAATTCCTTAAAGGGAGCAATTCTGTTGAGCAGAAACGTTCTACCCTAATGGCCTTAGCTTCAACTATTATAACAAGCGAATCGGTTGATAAAATGTATCGTGCGTGGGAGCGGGGGCAAATTTACGGGATTGAGATAAACGAAAATTTACTCACCGACATTGCTTTTGAGCTAATGGTTCGTATTCCGGAAAAGTACGAAGAAATATCACAGAAGCAGAGAAAAAGGATAAGTAACCCCGACCGGCTTGAACGGTTCAACTTTGTTGCTCCGGCACTTTCGCCCGATATTGAGCAGCGGTTAGCACTTTTCGAAAAGCTGAAGGATGCAACGAATCGCCGACCCGAACCAACTGCGCTCGAAGCAGTTAGGTACTTACATCATCCGCTTCGAAGCGATTTTAGCATTACGATACTAGAGCAGTCACTCGATCTTTTACCAGAAATTCAACGTACCGGCGATATCTTTTTCCCAAAAAACTGGCTTGATGCTTTTCTTCGTGGTCATTCTTCGCCGGAGGCGAAAAGGCTTGTTGTTAGCTGGATTGATGCGCATCCCGAACTCTCGCCAAACCTGAAGGCTAAGCTGCTTCAGTCGGCCGATTTATTGTTTAGAACCAAAAGGGAATAATTGATGATACAAAGAGTGATTGATTTTTCTTAAAAGGATTTATTGAATTTTGGAGTTTTTTTATGGACACTTTAAATAATATCTATTCCTACACCAAATTCAATGTAATCAGCTAAATTCCAATGCGTTTTTAAAGCAATTTGTGAGTAAAATCTGTTTGTAAACTTATATCTAAGTCCAACTCTTTGGTAAAGCAACTTGTTGTCGGTATTTTTATTGTAAATGTAAATTCCTAGCCCAAACAGCGCAGAAAGTCTGTCGAGAACAACCTCAACTTGAGTAGTACCACCAACCTTAAGAATTTCAAGTTCGTTTTTAACTGTAACGCCATTCTGCTCAAGTATAATCCTGTTGCCGTTATCTTTCATTATGTCAAGTGTAATTCCCAATCTAACTTGCTGAGCGATAAATTTACTGTAGTCAACTGATCCTGAAAAAACGCTAAACTTTTCTCCTCCCGGGTCTTTTTCTTCTTTTTGTGAGAAAGAACCTGTAAGAAGAATTCTATGATTACGCAAGTTTCCTGTTTGAGAAACACTATGAGGAATTTTCGAAGTATTAAAAAGTTTTCGAAAACCTGCGCTGAACGAAATAATGTTTAACCCGGCATTGGGTTTTTTATACGAACCATTCGAGTAGTGCATTAGATTGCCAGAGGCAAAAATATCGCCTGATTCCATTATTCTATAACTAGCTTCGCCTGAAATGTTTATGGCCACGTTTAACGGTGTAGAAATGGCAATATTTTCAGGATTAGAAAATGAATTGTATGTTTTTGTAAAGTAACTTAATCCGGTTCCTACACGTAGTTGAAAACATGATGGAGAAGTGTAATGCGAAAAGTTGAATGAAATGTATGGAATAATGCTGTGAGAAAAACCCAAGTACTTTTGGTTTCCAATATCCATTAGCTGGTAACCTATTCCGTAGCTGGGGTAGTTAAATGACTTACTCCAACTTTTTTGCCCGCCACTTTTAATCCCCAAAGCCAGTTCTATTCCTTTCACATTTCCCTTGGAAAGTTCTTTCATTCCTTCCTGGTGGGGTATAAGAACACCATGGGTATAACGAAACTCTATAGAGTTTTTAATCACCAGCGAGTCACTTACTGCTAATGAATTGAGCACCCAAAAGAAATGGGGTATAAAAAAGGTGATTCTTGTAAAATTTATTATGCTAACACTCATGTATTGTAATAAATTGCTGAAACTCCCAAATTTAGAGCTAAAAAATGAAAAAAGGAGAATACATACATATTCTCCTTTTATAGAAAGGCTTTAAAGTATTTAGTTTTTAACTATTGTGTATGTGTACACAGGTGAATTTTTTAGAATCAGGGTGATGGTATAATTACCTGCTTCAGCAACAGGTATATCGGCTCCACCATGTTTTAGGGTTTTCAATGTAGGATCGTCTTCTCCGTAATTGATATCCCAACCATCATTAGCTCTAAATTTAAATACACCAGCCTCAAGGTCGGTTGTAACCTCCCAAACATTGTTGTCAACGTTGTAGGTCATGTCAATATCCTCTGACCAGTCGTAAGGAGGAACAGCTGTTCCAATAATACCCCACGATGTAAGAGCATAGGTCCATGTTAAATTATTCGTATTCACGTTAAATTTGTAGTATCCAGCATCGGTAACAGTTAAGTTTGAAGCACCTGGATCAGTATCAAGAACTCCTACACCGCCATTTCCGTAGTTTGTATGGCTCCAGTCAGGATCTGATGTGAATTTAAACTGAGTGTTTTCGGTGGGGAAATATACATACCCTTCATAATTCCCATCAAAAAGTAACGATGCGATGGTTGGTGCATCAGCTGGCGACCAGTTTTGATAACTACCAGGAACCCATAGTTTTGGGTAAACAATAATGTCTTCGTAGGGTGTGAGATTTGTTGATATTGAACCAGAAGAGACATCATCAACCGTTGAATTGTTAGAAAGTGAGGCGACAACCTTTAGTTCAATATTTGCGTTAACCTCGTATGCCAAACCAAAACCTCTACATAGTTGGGTATTCAAATATTTATACGTAACTGATGCTGTAAGGGTATCAGTTACTGCTAGTGTTATCGATTTATTATCAGCTGGATTAACAATTACAACGTTGTATGAGATATTTGGCAGATCTTCTGCATTATAGCTAGCTGCAGTCCACTCTACAGTGAAGAGCAGATCCTGATCGTCCTGAACCAACACCAGCGTAAAGCCATCGGCAGGGCTTGTAATGGTTGGCGCTATAGTTTCAGAGAGGTTCAGGGTTGGGCCTACCTGATCCTCTTCGCACGAATTTAATAGCGCGAAACTTAGCATTGTAAGTAGTATGATTACTATTTTTTTCATGTTGTCACAATTTTAGTTGGTGAATAATTAGTAACCTGGAGTTGGATCGAGGTTTGGATTTGCAACCAGGTCGGATGCTGGAATAGGGTAAAGGTTGAATTTACTATCGGTTCCTACACCATTTGAAACTCCACCTTTCCAAGGCCAGAGATAGGTGTTACCGGTAAATCTATCATAGCGAATTAGGTCTGTTCGTCTATGTCCTTCCCAGTACAATTCTCTTGCTCTTTCGTCAAGAATGAAATCGAGGGTTAGCTGAGCATTCGAAATATTTCCGGAGTTATCGCCGTAGGCTCTATCTCTTATTTCGTTAATGTAACCGAGAGCTGTTCCAATATCACCTCCAGTTCCACCACGTAGAACAGCTTCTGCATACATAAGGTAAATATCAGCCAACCTGATCATGTGGAAATCGTTGTCAACATAGGTTTGGTTTGAACCTTCATCACCTCCCGAAGTAATATTCTTGAACTTGGTTACTGCGTATCCATCAGTGAAAGTAGAAACTGAGTTTATTTCAAGGTTTTGGCCATCAGTGTAGAACATTGCTCTTTTATCAGTAGTACCTGTAATATCTGAGAAAAGATTTGGCAGATTTTTGGTTACCCTGTTGCCACCCCAACCATAGTCGATGCCGTAATCGGTAACACTCATTGTACCACCAACAGCAGCGTGTACAATGAAGGTAGTTCCACCATAGGTTTGGGTATGCATACCATCGAAAACTACTGAGAAAATTGCTTCGTTGGCAACCTCCGCTCTATTGTTGTCAGCCAAGAACAAGTCACCATAGTTTGGTGCTAGCGAGTACCCTGCTTCAAAAATCTTTTTGCAGTAGGTAATACACTCTGTATATTTTTCTTGTCCTGTATAAACTTTTGCATTCAGATATAGTTTGGCCAGAACAGCCCAAACTGCACCCTGATCGGCTCGCCCATACTGGTTTCCACGTGCAGTTACAATTATATCTTCAAGGGCAAGAAGTTCTCCTTCAACATAGTTGAAAAGATTTTGACGAGTAATTGGACTTGGAAGAAATGCGCCAATGGGATCGTCCTCTGTAACAAAGGGAACCCCCGTGTAAAGATCTAGAGCATGATAGTAGCTTAAAGCACGAAGGAAACGGGCTTCGGCTCTGTATTGCCTAATTTTTACTTTATCTGCATCGTTGAATCCTCTGTCGTCAAGTTTACTATCGCTCGATTCACGAATGAACTCGTTCGCCAGTGTAATTTGGTAGAAAATTCTGTAGTAAAGTGCTCTGTTGAAAGGGTTTGTAGAATTCCAGGTTGTAAAGTTTAGCGCAGGAATTCCATCGTCACCCCAAGCATTAAGGGCTTCATCGGTAGGAAGTTCCTGAAGACTCCACAGCTGACGAAGGTACGATGAGAATCCCTCGTCGATACCTGAAATGTCGGGCTCACCAGCAGGTCCTTGTTGTCCGGTTACAGCCAGGCCAGCATATACTTTTGCCAGAACCTGTAAGTAGCCATCGGCGGTTTTATACTGTACCTCAGGATTGTTAATTGTCTCATCGAGAGGGAATGTGTCCAAATCCTTGAGGCATGAGGTTAGCGTGAATAACCCAGCTAACCCAATTACTATTATACTTTTTAATTTTCTCATATCTATGATAGTTTTTATCAAGTTAGGTTGTTACTAAAAATCAACGTTAATACCTAGAATAAAAGTTCTGGGTCGTGGGTAAATATTGTTGTCAATTCCGTTGCTAATCTCAGGATCAAGACCATTGTATTTGGTGATTACAAAAACATTCTGGATTGTAGCTGAGATTCGTATGTTCAGCTTCTCCATTCCAACCTTCTCAAGCCTGTATCCCAATGAAATGTTATCGAGCTTCATGAATGACGCATTTTCAAGGTAGTAATCGGAGAAGTACTGGTATGAGTTGAAATTGTAATCGTAGGCTTTATTTATGTTTTTTAGGTAGTTAGTTGTTTGGTAAAGCTCGGTGTAAACCCCTGAGTTGGAAGCAACGTTGTTGTAAACGTAGTTTCCAAGGTTTATTCTACCTGCAAACGAGAAGTCGAATTTCTTGTATTCAACCCTTGTACCGAATCCCATGTATAGTTTTGGGGCCGGGTTTTTTGTCCAGTAACGGTCGGCTTCGGTAATGGCACCATCACCATCCTTATCAACGTACAGGCCTTCAATTGGTAAACCGTTTTCGTCGTATATTTGCCTGTATAGGAAGAATGTTTGTTTGGGGTAGTTAATACTGTTCATTTGAATGTTGCTACCTACACCTCCAGCAATTCCACCCTCTTCGAAACCAAGATATGATTCATCGTCAACTGCAGTAAGCTTGGTGATTTTATTTGTATTTTGGGTTAAGTTTAAGCTAACTTCCCAGTATAAATCCTTACTAACAATAGGCCTTCCCAGTAAAGAAATTTCATACCCCTTGTTCTCCAAGTCACCAACGTTTGTAATCAGGTAGTTTGTGAAGTTTGTTCCTGCCGGAACGGGTATTTTATTCAGCAAGTCCTTTGTTTGCCTGTAGTAGTAATCCACCGAACCTGAAATCCTATCGTTAACAAATGAAAAATCTAATCCAATATTCTGGGTGGTGGTTTCTTCCCATTTTATATTTCTGTCGTATCCTGCGGGTCTTGAGGTTGTAACAGGAACTTCGTCAAACAAATACTGAGCTGTAGGACGGCTGGTAGCATATACCGGAAGGTATGGATACTTGTCAGTTGAAATATCTTGTTGCCCTGTTAACCCGTAACCTAATCTTAACTTTAAATCATTACTGTCCCATTAAAGTCTATTAATGTTCTTTGAAATATTTGAAATTTAGTTAGTTGTAGGTGTTTTTCGATTAAACGGATTTCAATTTGCACATTTACAATTCGTAAAAAGAATTGTAAATGC
>Ga0209408_1000496_pt1 | contig 29926 bp, 26 predicted proteins | sample AD_UKC107_MetaG_FD_184422 | JGI IMG/M metagenome (GOLD analysis project Ga0209408, IMG submission 184422) | Active sludge microbial communities of municipal wastewater-treating anaerobic digesters from Hong Kong - AD_UKC107_MetaG (SPAdes)... | ecosystem: Engineered > Bioreactor > Anaerobic >... | reverse complement strand
AGTTGCAATTTCCCTTCGACCATCTCGACAATCGGTTTGATCCTGAGTACGGTTCCAAGAAGCGCCTGAATCCGGTTAAGTCTTCCCCCGCGAAAAAGATTCATCAGGTTTCCAAGGGTAAACATCACGGCTCCGTTTTTGAATATGGTATAATACCGTTTTTGCACTTCTTCGAACGAAGCGCCTTCCGCCACCATTTCCGCAAGCAACGCCACTCCGTTGGCAACACCGAAAGACGCCAACTGCGGGGCGTGAATACTGATGTCCATTTCAAAATCGATCATGGTTTTCGCTATCATGGCCGATTGATATGTTCCGCTCAGTTTGTCGGAAATGGTCACTACCAAAACATTCGTGTACCCTTCGTTATGGAATTCCTCATATTTTTCCAAGAATTCTCCTGGCGCGGGCTGACTTGTCGTTATATGCTTGGCTTTATGAAGTTGCTCGATCATTTCCTCGGTTGTAATATCTTCTTCTTTGCGAGATGTTCCGTCTAATGTAACGTAAAGCGACACTATCTTGATGAACGGATACTCTTTCAATTCCGCTCTTGTCAGGCTGGTGCTGTCAATCAAAATACCTATTTTTTCCATTTTCTCACCTTGCTATTTTGCATATGAAATCACATAGTATGACATCACATACATAATACTGTATCAAAAACCCATGATTTAATCAAGAAAAACATACAAACATCAAAAAAAGAAGCGGCCGAGCCGCTTCCTTGATTAATTGTTTTTCTTGTCGTGTTCTTCAATTATCTTGCCGATCAGATTTCCTGGTACTTCCTCGTAACGAACGAATTCTCTGGTGAAAGTTCCCGATCCCTGTGTCATGGCTTTAAGATCAATCGTATATTTGGTAATTTCCGCCTGAGGGGCTTCAGCCACGATCTTCTGGTATCCGGCTTCAGCTGGTTCCATGCCCATTACACGACCACGACGTTTGTTTACATCACCTAAAACATCTCCCATGTATTCATCCTTGACGGTGACGACAATCTTGTCGATCGGTTCGAGAATAGTCGGCTTTGCTTGTTTGCAAGCTTCCTTGAAGGCAATGGATGCGGCCATTTTGAATGCCAGTTCATTGGAGTCAACCGGATGATATTTACCATCGGTCAGAATGCCTTTGACTCCGATCACCGGGAATCCTGCCAGGGTTCCGTGTTCCAAAGTTTCCTGCAATCCCTTGTCGACGGCCGGGAAATAGTTTCTTGGTACCGATCCGCCGAATACTTCTTCCGTAAATTCATAGTCTTTGTCGGGATTCGGCTCGAAACGCATGACGACGACGCCGTAATAACCGGAACCACCGGATTGTTTGATATATCTGCCTTCCGCAGTTGCGGTGGCTTTGATCGTTTCACGGTAGACGATTTGTTGCTCTTCCGTATCAATGTCGACTTTGAACATATTTTTCATCTTATCGGTGATATAGCCAAGATGGATTATTCCCTGTCCGCCAATCAGCAACTGACTGGTTTCTTTGTTGCGGCGGATCTCGAAAGTGTTGTCTTCAAGTTGCAGTTTCTGCAACGCATTCGACAATTTGTCTTCATCGGCTTTGTTCTTCGGATGGATGGCGATATACATCGTCGGGGTGGGGGTATATGTTTTCGGATAAACGATCGGGGATTTCTTATCGGACAACGTCGAATCCGTCACGACTCCGTCGGTCTTGGCAATTCCGCAAATGTCGCCTGCATGAACCACTTCCACCGGAATCTGGGTCTTCCCGCAAAGGAAGAACAGATTACCGATCTTTCTGGTTTCCTGAACACTCGACACATATACTTCCTGATCCTTGTGAACTGTTCCAGAACGTACTTGGATGATATTTATCGCTCCCATGAATGGATCGATTGTTGTCTTGAAAACATAAGCGGAGAACGGCTCGGTATCGCTTACTTTGCGACTGATGACATCATCGCTGTCAGGAGCGCTTCCCTTGAACGACTCGGCTTCTTCCATGGATGGAAAATACTCATGAATCATACCGAGCAGGGAAACCGATCCGATGTCCTTCGTGGCGGAACCGACGATTACCGGTACAACCTCGCCTGAAAGAACGGTCGTATGTAAACCTTTTTTGACTTCTTCCAATGTGAGCTCTTCGCCGCCGAAATATTTCTCCAACAGTTCTTCGTTGGATCCGGCAACTGTTTCGACAAGTTCGGTGCGATATCCCTGGACCTTATCCATCTTGTCCGGGTAGATTTCGCCGTCGACAACAGATTTTCCGTCGTAAAGTCTGGCTTTTAAATCGATGATGTCGGCAAAGCCGCTGAATTCATCGCTTTTTCCGATCGGCACGCAAAACGGCATTGCCTGTTTTCCGAGTTTTTCTTTGACGGCAGTCATTACTGAATCGAATTTGACGTTTTCCTTGTCCATCTTATTGACAAAAATGATAGCTGGAAGATTGCGCTTTTTGATTTCCAGCCACATTTTTTCAGCTCCGATTTCCACGCCTTTGGTGGCATCCAGAACCAGGATGGCACCGGAAGCGGCGTTGAAAGCATAGGAAACGTCGCCAATCATTTCATCGGCGCCTGGGGCGTCGAGAACATTTATTTTGATGTCATCGTATTCAACAGGGACAACACTGGTAGATAAAGAGTTTTGTTTTGCCTGTTCTTCCGGAGAGTAATCGGAAATGGTGGTCTTCTTCTCGACCTCTCCTTTTTTTTCTATCCGTCCGGTCACATAGGCCAGAGACTCGACAAGGGACGTCTTGCCGCTTCCAAGGTGGCCTAAAAGAATGACGCTCTTCAAGGATTTTGCTGAATATTCTTTCATTTATGTTGATCTCCTCTCGTTCAACTCTGTTTTCAGTCTATTTTATTATATCATATCTAACGGAAAAATAAAGATGATAATATCAGCGCTTTCATGGAAAAGCCGCCCTTGGACGGCAAGGCGTTTCGACGCAATATCCATATAGGTTTTTTGGTTTATCACATAGCATATTAAAGCGATCGGTATGATAATTATATCATAACAGGCGTTATTTTCCCATTAATCAATTTTCCCCGGATTTTCTTGCTTTGCGATCATGGTGTATTTCCTGACAAAATCGGTTTTGGCTTCGGTATATTCATTGCGATTGAATTCATATTGCTTCCATAATTTCAGTTTAAGTTCCTCATATTCCTTGGCGATATCCGGATGGCTTGTCAGGTAATTTCTAAAATATATTTCGTCGTTATCGCCCTGATAACTGACATGGATATGGAAAACCCTGTCCGCAAATCCCTGCTCGGTATATCCCTTGTTAAGAGATAATCTATTGTCTTCATCGGACATGAATCGATAACCATTTTTTACAAGCAAATCCTTAATTTGGGAAAGCGGTTTGCCAAGCCGGATTTCCACCAGAATATCGACAATGGGTTTAGCGTGAATTCCGTCGATCGATGTGCTGCCGATATGACTGATCCTGACGACAGCGTCTCTTGGCAAAATGTTTTCCAAGATAGCTTTTTCTTCAATAAACCATGATTTCCAATATGTTTTATGACTTTCTAAGAAAATCGGGAAAACACACCACAGTTCCTTTTTGGTCATTTCGGATAACTTTCTTCCCGTCTTGCCGCCAGAGTTGGAATACAGCCAATACATTTGATCGATTTTACCCTTATATTCGAACTCTTCTCCAAGAACTCCGCCGTTTTTCATTATACTTTTGGCCGAAGCAATATTATCCTTTTCACATATCATCAAAACTCTGTCGATGCCACGTTGTTTGCATATATCTAGAGCCAGACCGATCATTTCTGTCCCGTATCCTTTTCCTCTTTCGCTTGGTCTGATACCGTCGCCAATATGACTCCCGCCGTTCGCAAGCATTGTTTCTTCATCGGGATAAAGCCGTATATTGACGGCTCCAACCATGAGATTTCTTTCCAAATCAAGACAAAAGTAAGTCAGAGCTGGCACTTTCCCAAGAGGCGGTTCGCTCTCTTCTTTTCTGAATCCTTCAAGATAACCATTAAAATCGCGATAATCGTCCCTCGCTATGCTCCACGGAGTAATGGACTTTTCTTTTGCGGTCCATTCATCCATCATTTCGACAATCCGCTTTTCATATACTCGACTTGGTTTGACAAGTTTCAACATCCACAATCACCGTCCGGTTTTTGTTTGTTCCCTTCCGATTATAGCATACGTGTTATTGCCATCAAAGACATATTAAAAAAACCACGCAAATGCGTGGCTTGACTATCTGTTTGGCAGGGGTGACAGGATTCGAACCCGTACTAGCGGTTTTGGAGACCGACGTGCTACCATTGACACCACACCCCTAATGGTCTAGTTAATATTATCTTTCAATCTTGGTTTTTAGTCAAGACTTTTTTCCGTAGTCAAAACCAGGTAAACATTTACCGGTTTTTCTCGTTCTTGATCATTTTCAGACGAGAAAATTCCTCTCGTTCTTTTTCTTCCAGCGAATCGGCAATGAATTTGATATTCTCCTGCAATTCCGGAATAACGATGTTTTTTAGAGCGTTCGCCCGTTTCTGTGCTTTTCTGATCGCAAAAGCAAGCCGGTAGGCGCTGTTGTCGATCTCTGCCAGTTTGATTACCAAATCTCGGACTTTTATAAAATTCTGATATGCATAATCGAATTTGGTATTGGTGCTGGCGATGCCGTAATTCAGTCTTACCGGTTTCTTGTCATACGAAAGACTGGGAATATCCACTCCCATGACACTTCTGTATGTTATGGATAGCCCGTCGTCGATCGGCACTGATTTGGCGAGATCGCTGACTATTCCTAACGTAATATTGGCTTCCTGCAAAGCAATATATGCTGTTTGGAAAATATCCGTGATTTCGGTGCGCATCTGTCTGACGCTTTCTATCAGTTGCATCATTTCCCTGATTAGGATGTTTCGCTTGCGATCGATCAGATCATATCCTAGTTTAGCGAGCTGATCTGTTTTTTTGAACGCCAGCAGATTCCCTTTGGTGGGAAAAACCTGGTTTTTTGCCATGGTTATGATTCACTTCCCCGGTCGAGTTCCCTGATAATCGATTTATCCCTGATTTTAAATTCTTTTTTTGCCGCCGCCGGATTGTAGTATTTGTCAAGGTACTCGTCTTCGGTACGGTCGAGTTCCTCTTTTGGTAAAGTGGAAAGAAGTGCCCATCCGAGGTCAAGGGTTTCTTCGATCGAACGGTTCTCGTCGTGTCTTTGGGTCAAAAAGCGACTCTCGAACAGTCTGCCGAACTCGATATACATTTTATCGGTTTCGTTCAGTTCATCCTCGCCAATGACGGCTGATAGATTTCTGGCATCCTGAACTCTGGCATATGACGCGAACAATTGGTTCATCAGGGTCTGATGATCTTCCCTTGTGTAACCGGCGCCGATTCCGTCTTTCATTAACCTGGACAGAGACGGCAAAACGCCAATCGGGGGATAGATGCCAAGATGATTCATTTCCCGATCGAGAACGATCTGTCCTTCGGTGATATATCCTGTTAAGTCGGGAATCGGATGAGTAATGTCGTCGTTAGGCATCGTCAGAATCGGAATCTGGGTGACTGATCCTTTGGCATCTTTGATGATACCGGCCCGTTCATAGATGGAAGCAAGGTCGGAATACAAATAACCTGGATAACCTTTTCTGCCGGGTATTTCTTCCTTGCTGCTGGAAAATTCCCGAAGGGCTTCGCAATAAGACGTGATATCCGTGGAGATGACCAAAACATGCATGTCATGTTTAAAAGCTAAATATTCAGCTGCGGTCAAAGCGCAACGCGGAGTCAGAAGTCTCTCGATGATCGGATCGTTAGCAAGATTCAAAAACATCACAACCCTGTCAAAGACACCAGCTTCTTCAAATGAACGCCGAAAATAATCTGCCACGTCGTTTTTGACGCCAAGAGCGGCGAACACGATACAGAAGTTCTTTCCTTCGCCTTCGGCGATCTGCGCCTGTTTGACTATTTGAACAGCTAGTTCGTCATGTGGCAGGCCGGAACCGGAGAATATCGGCAGTTTCTGTCCCCTGATAAGCGTTGTCAAAGCATCAATGGAACTGATACCTGTATGAATATAGTTACGCGGGTAAACACGGGAAACCGGATTCAAAGGCAAGCCGTTGATATCGCGGTTTTCATCCGCGAAAATCGGACCTAGTCCGTCCATCGGACGGCCGGAACCATTGAAAACGCGTCCAAGTATTCCTTTGGAAAGGGCAATTTCCATCGGATGTCCGAGAAATTTGGTCCTGGTGTTTTCAAGCGAAAGCCCGAAAGTGCCCTCGAAAACCTGGATAGCCACTTTTTTTCCGGAAATCAAAACGACTCTGCCATAACGGATTTCTCCGCTTGTGAGCCTAATTTCCACCATCTCTTCGTAGCCGATGTTTTCAACTCCGTCCATGAAGATGAGCGGCCCGTTGATTTCATCCAAGCCTATATATTGAAGGTTCATGATAATTCCTCCTATTTGACGCTTTTAACGACATCGTCAATCATGGGAAAATAATCGTCGAACATTTCCAATTTGTCATTCGGAACATCGTATTTCATCTTGACGATCTTTTCGAAAATCTTCGTCTTCTGAATCAAACTGAACGCTTTGCCTTCCTTGAGGATCTCTACACACTTCTGATACAAATACAAAATAACATCCATCATCCGGAGTTGCTTGGGAAGCGGAACAAAAACGTCGTCCTTGTGGAAGGCATTCTGTTGCAGGTATCCGACCCTGATCACTCGGCTAACTTCCAAAATCAGCCTTTGGTCGTCCGGCAACACATCGCTTCCGATCAATTTGACGATTTCCATCAATTTATTTTCTTCTGTCAACAATTTCATAATTTTTCCGCGATTGTCAATGAAACGCGGTCCGACGTTCTTGTTATACCATTTGGCGAGATCAGGTACGTATTCGGAATAACTGATATTCCAGTTGATTGCTTCATAATGTCTGGCATAGGCAAGTTGTTTGTCAAGCGCCCAAAAACAACGGACAAACCTTTTCGTATTTTGAGTCACCGGCTCGGAAAAGTCGGCTCCTTGGGGAGAAACGGCCCCGATGATCGATACCGATCCCAAGGTTCCATTGATGTTGGACATGTATCCGGCCCGTTCATAGAACTGGGATATCCGGCTTGGAAGATATGACGGAAATCCTTCTTCCGCTGGCATTTCTTCTAGACGCCCGCTGATTTCCCGCAAGGCTTCCGCCCATCTGGAAGTCGAGTCGGCCATGACAGCCACATTATATCCCATGTCGCGATAATATTCCGCAAAGGTAAGCCCGGTATAAATGCTAGCTTCGCGTGCCGCAACCGGCATGTTCGAAGTGTTGGCAATGAATACGGTCCGATTTGTAAGGGGTTTGCCGCTTCTCGGATCTAACAATTCGCCGAATTCTTCCAAAACCTGAGTCATTTCGTTGCCACGTTCGCCGCATCCGATATAAACAATGATGTCGGCATCGCACCATTTGGCAAGTTGATGCTGCATCATGGTTTTACCGGTTCCGAACCCTCCCGGTACGGCGGCAGTGCCGCCCTTGGCGATCGGAAACAGGGTGTCAATGACTCTTTGCCCGGTGATAAGCGGAGTCGTTATCTGCAATCTTTCCCTAACAGGGCGAGGTGTCTTGATCGGCCAGCGCTGGACAAGGGATAGTTCGACGGTTGACGAGTCTTCCGTCTTGATTTTTACGATAGTGTCGTTGACTTTATATTTTCCATTCCGCTTGACTTCCACAACGGTTCCGCCGATTCCTTTCGGAACCATCAGTTTATGTAAAACAAGTTCGGTTTCCGAAACCGTAGCATATATATCATCGAATGCCAAAACATCGCCTTTTTTACAAAGCAGTTTGACTTCCCATTCCTTTTCTTCATCCAGTGAACTCATTTGAAATCCGGAAGCGATAAAAGCTCCGTATTTTTCCGATATTGTCTTTAACGGCCTTCCAATACCGTCGAATATATTTTGCATTATTCCCGGTCCTAGGGTGACCGAAACGGGACTTCCTGTACCAATGACCGGTTCGCCCACCCGAAGGGAAGTCGTCGATTCATAAACCTGGATAGTCGTCGCGACTGAAGTTATCTTGATAACCTCGCCAAGTAGTTTTTTATTGCCGACAAAGACCATTTCCATCATGGAAAAATCCGTGGTATCCCTTACGGTAACCACCGGTCCGTTGATGGAGAATATCTTGTTCATACGATCACATCCTTACCGCTTGTGTCAAACTTCATTCGAAAAGCAGGCTTGCCCGTGAATAAAACCATTCTTTCCGGCTTTCCAAAGCCGAATCAATTGTTTCGTCGATTTGAAGCGCATGTTTCTCGGACAAAGCGACAAATCCGCCGATTTTGATTGCTGGATCCTCGGATACGGTATTTTGTTCCTTGCAGGTATCCTTGATTATTCCAGCCAGATTTTCATCACCTTTACGAATCCGGAAATCAATCTTCCCTCCGGATAACTTGGTATAAATTCCAACAAGATTTGATTTCATCATTTTAGTATATTCCGGGCCATTCGCAAAATCCTGCAATTTTGTCTTGGCTACCGCAAAAATCTGATCCATGTATTCCTGACGCTTTTGCATCAGTTTGTGCGAATAGTCGTAGGAAATACGATTGAGTTCCTGACTATGATCGGTTTCCATATCTCTGATTTTAGCCGCAAGTTCGGTTTGCGAAGATTCCGAAAGATCAGATTTGATCTTTTCTAGCGCCTTTTTTTTCAAATCGTCGATTTCCGCTTTGAGTGCCTTCATCTGTTTCCCGGCGTTCATTATAATTTCGTCTTCGAAATATTTATAAAGCTGGTCGTTGGTATAATAATCCATTGGTTTTCACCTCATATCTTGATGCCGATTGCTTCACTGACGTATTTGTCAATCGTTTCTCCGATATTCGTACCGCCATGGCGATCCGGTATCTCGACAATCAAAGGAATATCTCTCGTCAGTTTTAGTTCTGATATAACTTCAGGACAAAGTTCCACCAATTTGGTGGTAATCAAAACTATGCAGTTTTCCTTGTCCTGCATGGCCTTTTCAAGTTCCACCAGGACTTCCTGGCGCAGGTGGACAACGACGCCTTCAATACCGACAAGCCGCATGCCGACAAGGGTGTCGACGTTGTCGCTGATGACAAAAAATTTCATGTTGTCCTTGTAACTTTCTTAAAGCTTGTTGATGATCAAAATCGAGATCAACAAACCATAGATGGCGATTCCTTCACCCAAAGCCACAAAGATCATCGACTTACCGAATGTCTTTTCATTTTCCGATAAAGCTCCGATGGCGGCCGGTGTACCGGCTGCGACGGCGATTCCGGCTCCGAGCGATGACAACCCGGCGGCCAGAGCTGCACTCAGAAATCCTAGTCCCTGGGCGATGGAACCGTCAAATGCCGTCGTTTCGCCGGCAGCTGCGACCCAAACGCCTTTTATTTCAAAAACCGCGGTAAGAATCAATAAACCGAAAAATCCGAAAACCTGTCCCAAAACCCGACGTTTGGCGGAAATGAAAGACACTTTTCCACGAAACACATTGACAAGGGGCAAGGAAATCAAAATCAGCAAAGCGAGCGGCAACAACCATTCAAAACCATTCAACATAAAGGTACCTCCTAATATATCTCAATTTTATTTTTTCTCCATTTATTCGAATATCGTAAAGGCGACGCCGTCGCCTTCATAATAACGGGAAAACATTTCATAGTATTCCAGACGCAAAACCTGAATCCCGACAACCAGCCCTTCCAAAGCCATCACAATCATGTTCCCGAACAGGAACACGAGCGCTTCTCCGACAAAGTTACCGACAGATGACATCAAGGTATATACCACCAACATCATTCCGGCGTGCGACAATACGAATCCGCCCACACGCAGGAAAGACACCGTGTTGGTCAGATATGACAAAGCGATCTCGTAAAGATCGAAGAACGTATCGGCGATAAACCCGCCTATTCTGCCGGTGAAAAATTTCTGACCGGCAAATTTTCTGACGAATGGCTGTTTCAATATGATCATTAAAACCGGTATGCCGATAAACAATAACAAGGCCCACAGCGTAAAGAAACTCACTCCGTAAAAAAACTTCGCCAGTAGGCTGACCGCCACGTAAGAATAAAGGATCAAACCGGCAATACCGTTGTGGGAAAAGATCATTTCCGCATATTCTTTCTTCTTGCGTCTGGTCATGATATTGATCAGGATTGATGTGATGATCAATGCGGCCCCGATGATAACCGCCAGAGTCAACAGGGTGGAAGTGAAATCATTACTCAAAACATCAACTGGCTTGTTTTGCATGCCAAACAGTTTGTAGAGAGGCAAAAGCAAAGTCTCGTTTCCGAAAACAGAGCCGTAGATGAATCCGAAGAAAGTCGAAAACATGCCGATACGGATGGCTATTTGTCCCAAACTCGATTTTTTCTTCCTGGCCAGCAATATCCCCAGAAGAACCAACACAAGTCCTTGGCCGACATCACCGAACATGATTCCAAAAAGAAGAGAATACGTCACCGCAAAAAATGGCGTCGGATCAATATCCGCATACGATGGCGTTCCATACATATTGACAAAAGTCGAAAACGGTCTGGTAAACCAATTGTTTTTGAGCTTTGTAGGTGGCACCAGCCGTTTGTCGGCCCCGGCCGGACGCACTGTCACTTCTACATCCTTTATGTTTGCGAATCTTTCTTTTATCCGTTCAACGTCTGTCGCTTCGGCAAATCCCGTTATTGAGAATTTTTCTCCCAAATTAACGACATACTTCTTTGCTTCGTTAATTTTAGCTAAGAACAGCAATTCGTTTTTAATGGCAACAAGTTCATGTTTTGATTCCTGCAAGAAACTTGTTATTTCTGTTTGCAATTCAGAAGATTCCTTGCAGAAATTATTCATTTCCCTTGTCAATTGAGTCTCGGCGCTTTCCGGCGTGCCGTGGACAAATTCCGGGATATGGATGCGTTCGAAGAACAAAGACGAGAAGATATTGTCAACTTCTCTTTCGTATTCCGGGGATGTGAAATACATACACCAACTGTATTCCTTGTCGGTTCCGAAAGAATTGAAAATAAAGGGCCGGGATCGATAATAGTCCAATTTTTCAATGCTGCTTTTCGGTAGGCGTCCCACCCTTGCAAAAATATAGCGGCAGGAAAACAGATCATCCAAAGAAATATCCATGCTTTCGATGTTTCTGACCTGAACCAAGGCATTCTCGTATTTTTCCGTTTGTTCCTGAAGTTCTTTTTTCTTTTCGATGAGTTCTTTCAGTCTCTTGTGCGTCGTAGAAATGTAATTCTTCATCTTATCGGGAGAATACTCGGTTATTTCCGTCCCGTCTGCCGAAATCTCAATATCAAATTCTTTTTCGATTTCCGACAACTCTTCCAATATCGTTTCTGTCGGATTCTCTTCGGAAATGGTTCTGAGCCCGTGTACTCTTTCGACAAATTTAGAAGATAGAACCGGACTGAAGCAATGCAAAGAAACGAATTTCGCCAAGACTGGTTCGAGATTCGAAAGATTCGAAGTGATGTTGATCAATTTGAGTTTTGCGATTGCCATCTGAATGAAGATCCTTTCAAAACACGTTGGTCCGTAATATCAGATCTATGACTAAATCAATAAAAATTCTCTTTTTTCAGTATCTTCGGTGGGATCAACCTGGCATCGGCATCGGCCGGCATGATTTCCAGTCCCAGTTTGGGATTTGACTTGATCATTTCTGTGATCCGATGAACATCCTTGGAACGAACAAATCCCGAAATCGATATTTTTGACCCAAGCACGACAACATACTTCTTTGCCGCATTTACCCGGTTCAAAAACTGCAACTCCCCTTTGACTTCAGATAACTCTTCTGATGCGGTCGCTAAAGCATTTGTGATTTTTGTTTCGATTTCTTCCAGTTCTTTTGCGATTTTTCCTTTTTTGTCCGCTAAAGTCATTGCCGCCTGTTTCGGCGTTCCGTGGACAAAATCGGGAATGTAGAATCGTTCGAAGAACAGGGATGAGAATATGTTGTCAACTTCTCGCTCGTATTCCTTTGATGTGAAATACATACACCAGCTATAGTTTTTGTCTTCGGCAAACGATTTGAATATAAAGGGTTTGTCCTGATAAAACTCCAGTTTCTCTACACTGTCGTTTGGCAACTTTCCAAATCTGGCATACACATAATCGCATGAAAAAATGTCTTCTAACGGGGTATTTAGACCCGCCAGGGTCTTTACTTGTTTGTAGGCTTCCTCGTATTTGTCCAACTCTTTCTTCTTTTCGTTTCTCTTGTTAACCAAATCGGATAACTCGGTTTTTATTTTATCAATGGCTTTTTTTGCTTTGATAATTCCCATTGTTGATGTTTTTACTATCTTTGGTTCGGCAAGAAAAGAAAACTTTTTCTCGATTTCCGCGATTTCTCCCAGATAAGCCGGACACGGATTTTCATCGGATAAAGCCGACAGTCCGTGGACCACATCGACAAATTTGATCGCATCGACCGGAGCAAAACAATGAATGTTCGCAAAAGACGCCAAAGCGGAATCAGCATTGGTTTTGTTTGTGGATATGACTGCCAATCTGATTTTTGACAATGCCATCTTTTCTGCTTCTCCTTTTTAAATCAATAAATCAGCATTTTCCTGATTTCGCTTTCTGGAAGGCCATAACGGATACCTTCGATGATATGGAACAAATTCTGCCTTTCGATTTCTTCCATGATCAGGAATGCGGAAAAAACAATGGGGGCCGAATTTGAATAATATAGATCTTTTTTTGCCAGATGATATCTGATTTTATCGCCAAAATATTCGACATAAACAAAATCGTTATCGTCAGCATAGCGGGCATACTCCGAATCTCTTAGAAAGGACAATATCCCATCGGCGTCGGTATTTTCGATAATTTCCCTAGCTCTTTTTTTGCTTGTTCTGATATGTTTGAAATCCATCAAACTCTCGATTTCATCGGGACTGGCATCGTAAAACTTCTTCAGACGATATGCCAAAATGATATTGGCAAGCTCGATTCTCGTCATGAACATAATTTCCAATTCTTTTCTCACGCTGCCGGAATAATTCTCGGCGATACGTTCAAAAACGCAGTCGTAATAGTGGGAATTGAGTTTTTGCTCGATGGCCGAGTATTTGATGAGATTGCGATCCGTTTCAAAATATGGTTCCAAGATCGCTTGATATTTGGTGCCCTTGACAGCTTCTAGCAGCATGCCGTAATCCCTTACCCGGGAAAAAGCCGTGATGTCAAAACTCGCATGTCTGATGAAATATGTCGGAAATTCGGCGATGGCGATATCGATGTTTTCTGATATGAGCATTCTTATCGTGGCCAGAATAAGATCTATTTCTCTATGGATGATATTGAGATGATAATACGATTTATCTTTCAATTCCACGAATTTGGCTACTTTCAACGTATGGAGAAAATTGTTCTTCTTAATCAACTCTTCCAATTGTCCGCGGTGAATCGATGATTCCTGGATGTCGGCCAGGGTTTCCTGATAATCTGGATGATTTTTCAGATATGCGGCTATTTCGCCAACCGATTTTTTCTTACTGAGTTCTTCAAAATCCTCCGCTTTCAAAAGCGTGCCATAAATGGCTTTGGTTTTAGCGACCATGGCGTTTGCGGCAAAAGACCCCATCGGTTTCACTTCCTTCGGCTAATTTATTCTTCCTTCAGACAAGCATTATAAACCTGATCGGTCCATTCCTGAAAATGCGCCTTGAACGCGCCTTCCATTTTGGCAATCGATTCCTGATAAGAAATTTCAAATTCACGTTTCCTCTTATCCATTTCTTTATCCAATTTATCTTTTTTGTCAGTAAGCGCCTTTTCGGTTTGGCCCTTGTATTCCGCTTCCATTTTGGTTTTTTCATCACGGATATACGCGTCAATTTTATCTTTTTCTTTTCGCAAGGCATCTACTTTCAAGCGATATTCTTTGTCCAGTTCGACAATGTCCTTGATCAGTTTCTCCATATCGGACGCCTCCTAAAGTATGTATGATATGACATGCTATATATTATAGCACCAAAATAAACGATATTCAAAACCTTGATTCATCTCTTTTTGGCCAGTAAAAAAAATAACAGCCCTTGCGGGCATGTTATTCTTCACTGATCAATTCCACCAAGTGGTATCCTTCTTCTTCCAAGGTGGCTGCGATGACTTTTTTGGAAACATATCCTTTAAAAGTCGCAACTCCGTCCTCGGCTGATACACTTACATCTGTCACTCCGTATATTCCTTCCAGGATATGCTGTACATCCCTGGCGCATCCATTGCAACAAATACCTTCGATTATCGCCTTTTTCATATCTGCTTCACTTCTTTCTTATGTCGAATTGTTAACTACCTATCAAAATCAAACCATTTCGTTTTCGTCCGGTTCATAGACCGTTAACTTGTTTTTGCCTGTGTTTTTCGATCTATAAAGCGCCTTATCGGCCAAGAAAATCAGATCATAAATATCTATCGGTTTCGAACCGGAATGGTTATATAATCCCAAACTGACTTTCAAATCGATCTTTTTGCCTTCGAAACTGTATTCCTTTTTCATCGCCGCGATGCGAATCCCCTGGGCCATGGCGATTGCATCTTCTCTGGAAATGTTCTTGAGAAGAACGACAAATTCTTCGCCGCCGTAACGCGCAAACAGACTATCGTCGGGAAGCAACTCGAAGATTGTTTCGGCAAATGTCTTCAACACATAATCCCCGGCCATATGGCTATAAGTGTCATTGATTGATTTAAAATCGTCAATATCCATATAGATGATGGAGAATTCAGCGTGCCGTTTGTTCATGCCTGCCAGATATTCCCTGGCTTTTTCATGAAATGCCCGGCGATTGAGAATTTTAGTCAATTCATCGTGGGAAGCCTGATAATCAAGTTTTTCGATCTTATCGACAAAGGTCGTTGTTTCGTTGAACTTTAGCATATATCCCTTCAAACTGCGACTGATAGGAGATATTAGAGAAATGGTTTCCAATACATAATGCTTTATTCCTTTGGTGAAACTGAACGGTTGCATATCGATTATGGCCGCCAGCATCTCCCTGTCGCTTCCGAACATTTGTTCCAAAGGCATATGGAGGTAAGGCGGATTCTCTTTTTCCATAAATTCGGTCGCGGCTTTGTTCCATGTGACCAATTCCCTTTGTTCGTTCAATATCATCAAAGGTAAGGTGTTGATCTCAAAAGCGTGCTGGTAAGCCTCCGGCTGCAAATCGAATAGTTCATACCGGAATATCGCATAAATGATGATATAACTGATAAAAACAAGAATATAGAGCGACCAATCGATCCCGGTCGTCACCTTGGTGAAATATGCCACGAACGATGAACCGAGTCCAATGATGGAACACATCGCCATGATCAGGGATTGTTTCTTTCTGGTTCCATGAGTTTGCATGTAGTTGTTTATATAGATGTATGCGACATATGCCGTCAAGCTGGCATTATACGAAATATTCAAAAAATATAACGGCCCTTTCGTAAGGGAAAGAACGGTAACGGTTTCAATGCCAAAGAAAGAAAATTGGGTTAATTCCGCTTCCGAATAATAAAGATCGAAGCCGGTGAAATAAGATATTTGAACCGACAGGAAAGTAATAAAAGGCACAATTAACAAAATAATATAATGGTTAAGTTTTGTGCTGTACTGGGCATCGCGGAATTTTTTTGCAACATAGATCCAAACCACAACGATAAACGGTATGGCAAAATATTGAATATGATTGAATATCACTTTGATGACTATGTCGTTCGATGCCAGCTCCATGGCGTACCCGAAAGCATAAATGAATTCGAGAAAAAACAGCACGCTGACTTTCCAGAAACCGTGAGCGGATTTAAGTTTAACAAGAATATAAATTCCGATGAAAAGAGAAATCAATGCCATTGCAAATGTAAATCCCACTAACAACGCAATGTAATTCATCGGATCACCTCCTTAAAACTTTTACACTCCCAATTTGTATTTTTATTATATCATTTGTATTTCAAAAAATATAATAAATCTTGAAAAAGGGGGACGGATATTTATTGCTTGTCGGTTTCTTCTGGTATCTTAGGCGAAAAAGCCAGAAAAAACACAAAACCGAAAGCAACGGTTGCGGCTACGATTTGGTATGGCATTGAATAACCGTTGGCATCTGCCAGCAATCCGAAACCATAGTTGCCGATAGCGGTGAAAATAGAAAAGAAAAGCGTAATTATCAATATGGCCGTCGTAACATTTTCCACTTTGACGATTTTTATGATGTAATGAATGTTTGCGTAAATTAGAATTCCCCACGAAGCTCCCCTTAACAAGGTCACCGGGATTATTACCGAAAGCGGCAAGTCGAACCCATAAAAAATAAAACGGGCAACAAAGAGAAAATTGGCCAGAACCAGCAATTTCCTTTCTCCCATCGATTGTCCTTTCGTGATCATTATACGCAAAGTGATCACCTCGACAAAAACAAAGGCCGCATACAATAATCCATACCATTGGGATTCCAGTCCCAGATCAGTAATATAAACACCAAAAAACGAATCGCCGATTCTCACAGCTCCGATGGTGATAGTGTAATATATCAGATACTTGTAGAAATTTTTGTTTTTCAACAGTGACTTGATATCGCGCTTAGTATCTTCCGAAACTTCCGCATCCTTTTTAAATGGTTTCAACCAAAATACAATCAGCGATGTCAAAATGAAAAACGTTCCTGAAATGATAAACACGCTTTCGTAACCAAACCAAAGAATCGCCGAGCCGGCAATAGCCGACGCCACGACATAAGCGATTGAAGCGTATATTCTGATGGAAGAATACTCAATTTTCTCGTTATTGCAGAAAGTGGCGGTGAACCCGTCCTGGATATTTATGAAGGGAGAACAAAAGAACGCGATGATACTGACAATCAGAGCATACATTTCAAATCCGGAAATCTGGGTCATGGTTATTATCATTGCGCCTTCGATAACCGTCATTATCTTCAATATCAGCCGACTGGTCTTGATATCCTTTACAATGTAATTCCAGAAGGGATTGACAAGAATGGTCGTTATCGGCGTAATGGCAAAAATCAATCCCAAGTCGGAATCGGAAATTCCCTTTGATACAAAATAAATCGACATGAAAGGATAGAAAAAGGCATCACCAAAATAACGGATAAAATAAAACAACTTGAATTTGAATGTCTCCGACATTTTCATGACGTTTTCCTCCTCTCGTTTGGCATAGTTGATATTATACATTCACGGTATGCAATTTGCAACGAAGACGATTATTATTTTCTGCCGTCTGAAAAGATGTTACTTTTCTTTCGGTTTCACAATGGAAACTGAAAGGAAAGAAATGTATTTTCATAAATGAACGTTCTCTATTTTCAGAAAACGATACCTTTTCGTCTCTTTTCCCAAATTTGAATAATATACGTATAAAATATTTTTTTAAACTTCAACCGTCATGATTTCGCACCATGGCGCTGTTCCTTGGCAATTGGCAAAAAATTTACAATATTTTCATTTTCAAAATAATATTGACAAAATCATTTTTGCCAATTATTATCATAAATACCTAAACAAAAAGGGTGCCGTTTGGAGGGGACCGTTGTGATCAAGCAAATCGTTAAAAGAGACCAATCAGTAGTACCGTTCAGAAGAGAAAAAATCGTTCTTGCCATTTTTAAGGCAGCGAGTTCGGTTGGCGGCTCCGATTTTGCCAAATCGGAAGAGTTGGCCGCCGAAGTCGTTGGCATGGCAGAAGCTAAATATCCAAACGGTATTGCCGATGTCGAAGGGATCCAGGATCTCGTCGAAAAAGTCTTGATTGAAAACGGCCACGCCAAAACTGCCAAAGCATTCATACTTTACCGGGAAAAACGTCGGGCATCCAGAGAATCAAATGCTCTAATCGGTGCCACAATCGATATGTTTACGGAATATTTGAACGACCGGGATTGGCAAATCAACGAGAATGCCAATACCCAGAAATCAATAAACGGACTGAATAATTATGTTCGTGAAGAATTCACGAAGAACTATTGGCTGCACGAAATATATCCTGAAGATATCCGCAACTCCCATATTCAAGGAGATATCCATATCCATGATCTGGGGTTTTTCGGTCCTTATTGTGCTGGTTGGGATTTAAGACAAATAATCACCAACGGGTTTGGCGGAGTTTCCAACAAAGTCGAATCAAGCCCTCCCAAACATCTTCGTTCCTTGCTGGGGCAAATCATCAACTCCACTTTTACAACTCAGGGAGAAACCGCAGGCGCCCAAGCTTGGTCTTCTTTCGACACATATCTGGCTCCGTATGTCAGATACGACAATCTTGATTACAAACAGGTTCGTCAAGCCATCCAGGAATTCATATTCAATCTCAACGTTCCGACCAGAGTCGGATTCCAATGTCCGTTCTCCAATCTCACGTTCGATATCATACCACCAAAGACCATGAGAGACCAAAACGCGATTTACGCCGGTCAGCTTATGCCGGAAACCTACGGCGATTTCCAAGCCGAGATGGACACCATCAATCTGGCATTTTGCGATGTCATGATGGAAGGCGATGCCAAGGGACGGGTTTTCACTTTCCCGATTCCCACGATCAACGTCACCAAGGATTTCAATTGGAACAGTCCGGTCGTTGAGAAATACATGGAAATAACCGCTAAATACGGAATTCCTTATTTCTCCAATTACATCAATTCCGATCTTTCTCCGGAAGACGCCCTATCAATGTGTTGTCGTCTCAGACTCAACACATCGGAACTCCGCAAACGCGGCGGTGGTCTTTTCGGTTCCAATCCTCTGACCGGTTCTATCGGCGTTGTCACCGTCAATCTTCCAAGACTCGCCTATCTTTCCCGTTCCGAATCTGAATTTTTCACAAGGCTTTGGGAAACCATGAATATCGCCAAGAAAAGTCTGGAAATCAAACGAAATATCATCGAGGAACAAACAGATAACGGACTCTATCCGTACAGCCGCAATTACCTCAAAGATGTCAAACTGAAAAGCGGATCTTACTGGTTTAACCATTTCAATACCATCGGCTTGATCGGCATGAATGAAGCTGCAATGAACCTTTATGGAAAAGAAGTCGATCTGACAACCGAAAAAGGGCAAGACTTCGCTTTCAGAACCATCGAATACATGCGCGATGTCATTAAGGATATCCAAGAAGAAACCGGTCATTATTACAATCTGGAAGCGACGCCGGCCGAAGGAACCAGTTATCGCCTTGCCAAACATGACAAAGAAAGATTCCCGGACATCATCACTGCCGGCAAAGACACGCCATATTACACCAATTCCAGCCAGCTTCCGGTAGGATTCACCGATGACATCTTTGAAACTCTCGATTTGCAGGACAAACTCCAGTCGATGTATACCGGCGGCACCGTTCTCCATCTATATCTCGGCGAAAGAGTCAAAGATACGGAAACAACGAAGAATCTGATCCGCAAGGTATTTGAAAATTACAAACTTCCATATATCTCGCTCACTCCGACCTTCTCCGTATGTAATGACCACGGATACATTTCCGGCGAACACTTCAACTGCCCGACTTGCGGCAAACCGGCCGAGGTCTACACAAGAGTCGTCGGATATCTTCGCCCGGTTCAAAACTTCAACAAAGGAAAACGAGCCGAATATGCGGATCGCGTGAAATACGTAATCCGAAACGAAAAAACGGCGGAAGAGGATCGCAAAGCATGATATTTGCCGGAATCGCCAAAACGTCATTGGTGGATTTCCCCGGAAAAATAGCCACCGTGCTCTTCACACCAGGATGCGACTACGACTGTTTCTATTGTCACAACCGATCGTTGATCGAGGATTTCCAGGACATTGTTCCCAATGAAGAAATCGAAGAATTCTTGACCAAAAGAGTTGGCCTGGTCGACGGCGTAGTGATCACCGGAGGCGAACCCACACTACATAGCGATCTCATATCTTACATGATCAAACTCAAAGGAATGGGTTATCTAACCAAACTCGATACCAACGGATCGCATCCGGAGATTGTCGAAAAATGCATTGAGGCCAAAGCAGTAGACTACTATGCCGTCGATTACAAAGCTCCCAAGGACAGATACAAGGAAATATGCCGGGGCGAAAGCGATGCCGACGTTGTGCTTCAGACTATCTCCCTGCTTTTATCGGCCAATCAGGATTTCGAAGTAAGGACCACCGTCATCCCGCAATTGACGCTGGAGGATCTTATCACAATGGCGGAAGAGTTGCCATTGGTGCCAAAATACACTTTGAATCCTTATAAAAAGCCGCTTCATTTTCGCGAAGAGGACCGTGCACTTATCGAAGCGCAGCCATATTCGGAAAAAGACATCGCGGCTTTTGCGGAAACTCTCAAATTGTATCAACCAAACACAGTTCTGGTATTTTAAAGCGGAAAACAATCCGCTTTTTTTCATTAAAAAAACCGACGTCGTGACGTCGGTATAGCAATCGGTGGTGGAGAGAGCTGGTTTCGAACCAGCGAACCCAGTGGGAGCAGATTTACAGTCTGCCGCGTTTAGCCTCTTCGCTATCTCTCCGTCGGGCTCCGATTTGCTATTACATTATATCAAATCAAAATATAAAAATCAAGATAAAAAAACCTAAGTTCCAAATACGAAAACACAACTGCGTATTGACGTGATATAATAACAATGATGGTAAATTTTCGAGGTGGTAAAAACATGAAGATAGCTTTGATAGCTCACGACAAAATGAAACAAGAAATAATTGATTTTGTAACAAAATATCGCGATGTCCTGTCAAAACATGAATTGTTCGCGACCGGCACCACGGGACATAGAATTATTGAAGCAACCGGTTTGAATATCAAATGCTTTCGTTCCGGTCCGCTAGGTGGCGATCAAGAAGTGGGGGCAAGAATCGCCAATGGTGAAATCGATCTGATTTTCTTCTTCCGCGATCCATTGACAGCACAGCCCCACGAGCCTGATGTTTCCGCTCTTTTAAGGCTTTGCGACGTATACCGGGTACCATTGGCCACAAACCGATCCACCGCCGAACTAATCGCTCACGCGATAAAATGATTTTATGAAAAGCGCGCCCTTCATAAGGCGCGCATTTTTTTATTTTGAAAACACAACAAGCGGCACAAGCATCTCTTCTGATGTCAATCCGGCATGTTGCCCTTTCATGAAGAAATCCGTTTGGAAAAACACGAAGTACATGTCGCTGATGGCAATCGCCATATAGTCGCCTAAGAATTCCCGAAAGCGGGGATGCTCGCTGGTGTATCCGAAAAGATTCATCTTCAAAATTTCTTCGGTTTTGTAAAGGATATATTCGTTACGGAAGTTTGAAAGAAACTCCCTTTCGAAATCGTCCTTTTTTCCTTCCTTCACCCAAAACGTCACAGCTCGTGATTCTATGGACGGTTTCTTTTCTAAAAGGCTCCATATCTTTTCGTATTCATAAAGTTTGATCGGCTTCACCGCAATTTGCCCGTGGTCGGCAATCATTATGACAATGCTATCAGACGGTAGTTTTTCTTTAATGGCCGAATATCCTTTGTCGACGGCATCTAACGTATCGGCAGCTTCCTGGCTATCGGGACCGAACTCGTGCATGACGGAATCCAACTGATCCCAGTAGACATAAGCGAAATGTCGTCCCGGCTTTTCAAACTCCGTATTTAAAGTTTCCAATTGCTTGGCGAAAGTATCATGTTCCGGTTCGCGGAAAGCCGGAAATATTTCTTTAGTCGTCAAGTCCGGATTCTTGGCTTTAAAAATGTCGTATATTTCTGTGACGGGAACATAGGTATTCGCAACCGGAATATCGATTTTTGCGGATTCATCATAGTAATCTTTGTTTTTGAAGAATACGACATTCCGATCAATATCCCGGACATATTGCATCCAGCCAATCCATCCGGTGCTGATCGGCGGTTTTCCGGTCAGTACGGAAGTTGTTGCGGCGACAGTAGTCGGTGGAAATACCGAAGATATAGTCGCAACTTTGTCGCTTGCAATATTTTTTGCCTGTTCACTATGATTTTGCAAAGTCGATTCCCCCATGGCATCGACAAGCACAAGGGCAATATTGCGAAATTCCTTGTTAGCTAAAATATTATCAAGCAACGGTAAAGACGGAGCAAACGTTTCGCACCCGTAATACTTTAGAAGCGAATTAGACACATTGAGAATCGTGTTTTTGTAATCGGGATAAAATAGCGATTTCATGCGATTTCCTCCTCTTGATCATTTATGATTCTGGACGTTCTTATCTTTGGCAAGAAACGGACTTTCGAATACAAGAACATCCCGACAAACACAATCAGGATATTGCTTATTAGCATTGAATACCAAATGCCTGACGGACCGAGATCGGTGAAGTTGATGACCACTAATATCAGCGGCAAGCGAATGACCCACAAACGAATGACCGCCATCAGGAAGGAGAATTTAGTTTCTCCGCTTCCCTGGAAGGTCGACAGGTAAGTTTGGAATATTGCCATCAAAGGCAATCCTATGTTGAGATAGAAAGTATACTGAGCGGCAAGCGCGATGGTCTCGGGATCATGGTTGAACAAACTGACGAAGAAATCCCGGAAAGGAATTATCAGCATGGCGCCAACGCTCATCATGAGAATACTGATGATCATCCCGGAATGAAAAGACTTCTTAGCGCGCGGTATGTTTCCGGCCCCGACATTTTGAGCTATATAAATGGCAACGATCGAACTGACGGCGGATGCCGGGAACATCACCAGCGAATTGATTCGGTTGCCGATATAGAAAGCAGCCGATACTTCTGTCCCGAATGAATAAATCAGGGAATTCATGATCACGAAGCCCAAAGCCTGGATCGATTGCCCGGTGGACGCCGGAACAGCTATTTTTATTATGTCATTGATAATGAAACGCTTGACTTCGTGTATGCGCCAATGGACTTGGATTCCTTTTCTCGCATACACAAAAAGCAAAAGGATGAAGGGCAGGGCCAGCCATTGTGCTATAAGCGTCGACAATCCGGCGCCAACGATACCCATGTTCCACACAAGAATCATTATCGGAGTCAAAACAAGATTCACGACAATACTGAAGGCGCTAATAATGACCGGTGTGACAGTATCGCCTGTCGCCTGTCTAACAGCCTGGAAAGCAAAAGCCAGAAACAACACCGGAAACTCAAAACTGCGGATCCTCATATAAGTAACCGCATACGAGTAATCGGATCCTTGTGCTCCCATGAACCGAAAAATCAACGGTGTCATGAAATACACGAAGATCGTGAAGATCGCTCCAAGAATAACCGACAACACAACTGTATTGAGAGCGTATTTTTCCGCATTGGCCTTGTCCTTGTTGCCGATATACTGAGCTATTAAAGAATTTCCAGCCACCGACAACCCCATTCCAAAGGACAGAAAAACGAAATATACCGGCCAGGACAAAGCAACTGCGCTCTGCATCGATGTAGAAACGGAAAATCCATCCACATCGGGAACCTGTCCGAGAAATATTCCATCCACCACATCGTGTAGAGTCTTCAGAATATTAACAAGAAAAACCGGCACACTAAGAGACAATAGGCCTTTCCAGATTGGATTTCCGTATAATATTTTATGTGTCTTTTTTTCTATCTCGGGTTTCATCGTGCAATTGCCTTTCCATAAAAAAGAAGCGATTTTTGATCCTTTGTCCTAATGCTTCCTAAGCGCTCGATACATTATACAATGATGGTATACCATTGTCAACAAACCCGCATCGTTAGGTAAATGATAATCATTTTCCCTTGCGAAACAAAACTATTCTGTCTTTTGGCCCATTTGGTATTCTTTCGTATTCGCTTTCTTCCAAAACCGAAAATCCATCAAAAATATTCTTCCATTCTTCTATCGTGCGATTCAATCCGCGCATTATTCCGTTGATGGAATATCCGTTTTCTTCGATTTCCACCATATTCAATTTCTTTATGAGTTCGTCGGTCAAATAAAAGTTCAATTTCAAAAGAAAAAGACCGCCGGGTTTGAGAAGCCTTACAATTTCCGATGCAATCTTATCAGATGTTTCCGATGGTACAACATCAAGAACGTTGGAACATATGATCCCATCAAAACTTTCAGCTCGCCAATCCGAAAGCAAGCTGTGATCGCCCAAAAAACATTCGATATTATGCAACCCGGAAAGATTGACGACTCCGTTTACATATTTAACCGCATTTTCCGACGGATCGATTCCAATTATATTCTTAACCTTCGTTCCCGCTAAAGCGGCTGTAAGCACGCCATATCCTGAGCCCATACCAACATCCAATATGTTTTCGCATTGATTGCCCAGTTGTTTGAAATATCCGCTTAACACGTCCTCGGGAATATCGGTGATTTCCACTTTTTCTGGCGTCAACTTTTCAAAATTCTTGTCCCAGAAAGCAATTAGATCGCGGTTCGTTTTTCTTACATCCATTATTTTCCTCCGAATATGTGAAATATATGCAATAAAAATTATATCATCATCAATGGCCATATTCACTTGCAGGAATAAAAAAAGACGGTCGACAACCGCCTCTTTTCATAACAGAAGTTTTCCTTCTGTTAGATGCGCTATGGTGCCGAAAACAGGAATTGAACCCGTAACCTACTGATTACAAGTCAGTTGCTCTACCAATTGAGCTATTTCGGCATGGTGGAGGTTGACGGTCTCGAACCGCCGACCTTCTGCTTGTAAGGCAGACGCTCTCCCAGCTGAGCTAAACCTCCGTGCGTGTTTGCCAGCGTTAGGCGATCAAAGACGCATGATTCCGATTTGACGCTTGCATTACAATTTTACTATTTACCCAAATCAAAAGTCAAGGAAAAAAAGCAAAAGAAACCGATGTGCCTCAAGACAGAGTCGGAATGTCCAAATGGAATGTTTTTCTAAACTCCTCCAAAAACGCCGCAACTACCAATAAATCGGCGCTCCCGCCAAAACTCAGATTATGTTCGATGCAGTAATCTGTCATTTTTTTGATATTGCCTTCCGAAAAATCCGTCAGATCCTTGAACATGTTCTGGTATTTGTGATAATCCTCTATGGTAACGCTGCGTTTCAGAAAAACAGTGTCTTCACATGTGCCTATCAAATACACCAGGGTTTTTGTCAGAACAAGCGGATCATAAATATCATTTAGCGTTTTCAAAGCCTCCGATACAAGCGGAAAACCCATTTCCGCTTCTTTACGTGCCCCGGCAATGCCGTACTTCTGGTAAGCTATTTTACCAAACGTATCGTGTCCCGTCTCAAGTTCTTTCACAAGTCCGGACGACAGTTCCTCGGCTCTAATAAAAATGCGCTCGAATTGACCCTTACCGTGCAATACCATGGCAGTCGAAGCAATGATTATCCCCAAACTGAAAATCAATCCCTTGTATGCGTTGACTCCGTTTGTGGCTCTAAACATCGCTTTTTCTGCTTCTTGACCGATTTTTCTGATTTCCGGAAAAATATTCTTTTCCACATCCACCCGCAAAGCTACGATAAACATCTTGGTGAGATACGGTATGATGGCGTCTTTCGCCTTCAGCATCTTGGCGTAATCCATATCCCTGTGCGATCCCGACGATGTTGGCGTAACTAGCCCAAATTTAGGATCCAGGTTGAGTTCCGCCATGATAGCCTTGTCAATCACGTCTTGTAAAAGTGTCATGAACTTATCGTCGAATATTTCCTGGTATATGCGCAACACTTCGTTTTGATCGTGCTTTTTGGCTCTGACGCAATTTACAGCATAATCATCGCAAATTACGCATTTTCGCAAAATGTCACGATGCAAGGTTCCTTCTTTAGTGTGTACATCGATATCCAAAAGCCGTCCGACTTCTTCGGTATTTTCAAACCATTCAGCTTCCTTTTTCAAGTCTTTCGCCGACACGTTGTCGATAAAACGGAATATTGTCGGTCCATCGGCTCCGTCCACGAACAAAGAATTGTTTTGTTGTTCCGGATAAAATAGCTTGCTGAAATGCCGGATCAAAACGTATGCTCCGGGTAGTCTTTTATCCGGTCCCGGAATGTTTGCCCTAATCGTCACAACCACATCACGATCCCTGAGAAAAAGAGCAATCATGTTTGCTCTTTTTTCGCGATCGTTCAGAATGTCTTCAGGCTTTGTTTCCATACTTTTTCTCCACTATTTCCATAAAAGTGTTTCTGGCGGCATCAGGGACAAGCATCGACGCTTCCCTTGGTTTGCCCTCCAAAATCAGTTTTCTGACCCGCGAAGCGCTAATCGGTTCATTATCCTGTTGAAATCTTTCTCTACGAACAAGCGTATCGCCCAGATATCTTTTTAAAAGATTGTTATAGGTTACCATGACCGGTTCTGTTTCCCCGCCGACATAGCGCTTGCGGATATTCAGTATCCGAATGAAATAATCCCGGAAGATCATAGCATCAAGTTTTGCATGTTCTTTTTCGGCTTCGTCGATGCTTTTCAAAAAATAGCTTGGAAAAGTCAGAGATGATACAACATATCCGGTAGACGGTATAACCATGATATTCTCATATCCGGCCAATGCTTTATTAATCAGAAGCAATCTTTCCGGATATGTAAAAAATGATTTTTCCTCTTCAACGACCAAAACCAGAAATATCTCGTGGTTTGCGGCCGAATCAATAATGAGTTGGAAATGTCCTTTGGTCATCGGATTGCAGTTGACGACGATGGCGCCGATATCAGCTTTGTCAAGACTGCGTTTGAATCTTTCCTCAATCCGTTTTTTCATCCTGTTTATTGTCGTTTCGATATTGCCGTCACCGCCCTCCAGGACGGCAACTTTATCGGTTTTTTCGATAAAAGAAAATCCCATGCTTTCAAAAATAGATAAGTATTCGGCTTTGGTATAAACCTGATAATAAAAGATTTTCTCCGCTCTCATCGAAGCCAATAATTCAGTCAGCAGTAAGGATGCCAGATTTTCTCCCCGGTGTTCCTTGGAAACGGCGATTGCTTTAATCAGATTCTTTGATCTTGATCCGGTCGCGATGATTTCGCCCTGGTCTTCAATATAAAATGATTCATTGATATCATCGTCATACTTCAATCCGAAGGCGTCAAGAAAAATCCGCAGGCGGTTGAATTCTTCTCTGATCAGAGCTTTCTTGACAATCACCACTGTTTCACCTCGTCTTATACAGACTGTCTATAACCGTTCCGTCACGATATTCCACGTAACCGATTGTTTTTGCGGGCTTGGCAATATCAGCGGGAACTCCGCATATCTTATGGGACAATTCCATCAGTTCCCTGATATCAATCAAGGGCAATCCGGAATCATTTAGTTTCTCTAAAATATCTTTTCTCAAAGGATTGATTGCGATACCCCGTTCAGTGACCAGAATGTCCACATCTTCTCCCGGAGTCGTCACGGTCGTCACATGTTCCTTGATAATGGGAATCCTGGCTTTGGTCAATGCCGATGTGATAATAGTCGTTTTCGCTCCGTGGGCGGTATCGGAATGTCCTCCGGATCCGCCAATGATGTTCCCAAAAGAATCGCTTGTCACATTGACATTGAAATCAAGATCGATTTCGGTCGCTCCGAGAATTACGGCATCGAGTTTGTCAACGATCGCATCTTTATAAAACGGATTTGCATATTGTGAAGCGGAAATACCGATATGTCCTGAATTTTCCCGATAAGATCTGACGGCTTCCAAATCAAAACACTGAACATCATAGATATTCTTAAATATTCCCGATTCCAGCATTTCGACATGATATCCGGTTATGCCGCCGGACAGGAAACTACCGGTTGCTTTTTTGCTTCGCATTTTTTTCTCGATCTGTTCCATAACCGCAAGCGATGTTCCTCCCGCTCCAGTCTGCAGGGAAGTGCCTGTTTCCAAAAGGCCGAGCTTGTCAAGCAACAAGGCTGTGATATTGGCGATCTTCAATCCGATCGGATCTCTCGTTATTTTTGTCGTTCCCGAGACTATGCCTTCGGGATCTCCGATTGAAGGAACTTTGACAACATAATCTACATAACGGTGATCAAATTGGTATTCATCCAATTTTTCAACAATATTATCGGTCACCAAAACTACTTTTTTAGCATGATAAAGATCGCTTATGCCATATCCTAAGGCGCCACACGCGCTCTTTCCGACCGCTCCAGACCCATTCCCGGATGAATCTACGGTCGGGCAGGATAGAAAAGCCACATCGATTGGGAGCTCGCCTTCTTCGATCGCTCTGGCACGGCCCCCGTGTGTTTGCATCACAAGATGTCCTTTGAGAAATCCTTCCTGAATGGCGATTGCCACCGGGCCGTTCAGATAACTCGTATGAATATCACGAATCCGCCCGGAACGGATAAGAGGTGCCAACATATATTCCGGAAAAATCGAACTTGGCGCCAGACTTATGTCGCGAAGATCGTGTTTCTCTATCAGCTTGGCAACCTCATTGATCACATGGTCACCGCTTCTTAAGTGATGATGAAAAGACAATCTCATTCCCGGCATGATTGAAAGTACGTCAAATGCCGCTTCCAGGCTGTTGAGAAATACAACATTTTCCGCCGACTTCTTTTCCTTTGCCTCATGATAGATTCTTTCAGAAAAATTAGCAGCGGATATAAATGGCTTATTTCCCTCCGGAATTTCCCTTCCCAAGCTATTCTTCATCGTTATCATCCCACGCTTTGCATGCCCGGGCTTGCTCGCGGATTGCCAATGCGCGGGCTATAACCGGTTTATCTATCATCTTCCCGTCCAAACTGAAAACGCCGAATCCTTTTTTATCTGCATCTTTTTTGGCTTCCATTACTCTTTTGGCCCAGGTTATTTTTTCTTCGGTGGGTGAAAATACGTTGTTGATGATACCGACCTGGCGCGGATGAATGGCGGCCTTGCCGGTGAATCCCAGATTCATGGCTGTCAAAGCGTCATCCCGAAGCCCGAGATCGTCGTTGACATCTGTAAAAGGAGTATCGATGGCCAGAATGTCGTATGCTTTGCATATAACCGCCAGTTTTGCGCGCGGGTATGCCAGTTCATCGCCTTTTTTTGTTCTGGTTATTCCCATATCGGCTGTGAAATCCTCCGCTCCCAACATCATGGCTTCCACCCGGGGACAAAAGGCAATGTTTTTCGCTTCAACAAGCGAAGCGGCCGATTCGATCAGCGGAATGACTCCGATTGTTTTTTGCATGCCGGTTTTCTTTTCGATTTCCGTCAGGTGTTCATCCAGTTGTTTCAGATCCTTGGCCGTTGCTTTCGGAAGAAGGATATAGTCTATCCTGTCGCTTACGATGGCTTCCAGGTCGGCAATGACATAAGGCGAATCAAACGAATTGATCCGAACTACAATCTTGGCCGGGCGAATCGGATGATTGGCCAAAAAGGACCCGACCAGATTTCTGGCATTGTCCTTTTCATAAATATGGACGGAATCCTCCAGATCAAAAATGACGCCGTCGGCGCCGAAAACATCGGCGCTTTGGATCATGCCGGGATTGTTTCCCGGCACAAAAAGCAGGCTTCTAATCATCGCTTTTCTCCATTCTGGCTATTGCGGTCAAAAGTCTGGCCCTGATCGTATAATCAAGCGCTCCCCTGTCTTGGACCAATACTTCGACATTTTCTAGCTTCTTGGTTCTGAGCACATCTTTCACCGTATTTTCGATATCATCATGAAAAAAGGCATCCACAATGCTTTTGATTTCGATTTTCTGTTCTTCGGATTCCTTGATCGTGATCATCACGTCATTGGATTCCAACGATCCGGCAATTCCGGTTTTCATCAAATCACTTCCTGTTTATTTGTTGGCTCTGGCAAGGACCCGGTTCATTTCGTTTCTGACGATCATCATGCTGTCATCCACTCCCATTCCGGGTTTGGCGAGACACTGTGTCGCTTCGCAGGCG
>Ga0209408_1000492_pt1 | contig 30071 bp, 29 predicted proteins | sample AD_UKC107_MetaG_FD_184422 | JGI IMG/M metagenome (GOLD analysis project Ga0209408, IMG submission 184422) | Active sludge microbial communities of municipal wastewater-treating anaerobic digesters from Hong Kong - AD_UKC107_MetaG (SPAdes)... | ecosystem: Engineered > Bioreactor > Anaerobic >... | reverse complement strand
CGGGTGACGATGATGCGCCTGATCGGTTTTGCCCTCGCAGCCATGAGGGCGGCCTCGGCAAAGGCCGTGGCGCCGTCGTACATGGAGGCGTTCGATGCGTCCATGCCGGTGAGCGCGGCCATCATGCTCTGGAACTCGAAGGTGGCCTGGAGTGTCCCCTGGCTGATCTCGGGCTGGTAAGGCGTGTATGCGGTGAGGAACTCCTGGCGGCATGCCAGGGCGTCCACAAGTGCCGGGATGTAGTGGCGGTAGATGCCTCCGCCGGCAAACACCACCCGGGACGGGGAGGTCCTGAGTCTCCTGCGCAGCTCGAGCTCGTCGAGCGGGCCGCCCACCCGGAGGGGACCCCTGAACCGGGCCTGCCCGGGGATGGAGGCAAAGAGCTGATCGTCATCCGAGATGCCGATGGATGCGAGGAGCTCCTCCCGGTCAGACCTGCTGGTGGGGAGAAAGGGCATCTACTTCGCCTCTGCCGCCAGGTATTCCCCGTAGGCCCGTGCATCCATCAGGAGATCGATCTCCTCCATGGACGCCCCGTGGATGACGACCATCCAGCCCCTGCCGTAGCAGTCCTGGTTCACGAGCTCGGGACCCGGGTCCAGGTCGGGGTTCACCTCGGTGATGGTGCCCGATACCGGTGCATAGACATCGGAGACGGCCTTCACCGACTCCACGGTTCCCACCGGGTCGCCCTTGTGGACGGCTGTTCCCTCGGCCTTGAGATCCACGAAGACCACATCCCCCAGCTCGTGCTGGGCATAGTCCGTGATGCCGATGCGGACCGATGCATCCTCGACCTTGACCCACTCATGGTCTTTCGTATAGCGCAAGTCTTCCGGTATGTTCATGTCATGCCCTCGCATCCATCATGATTTCACGCCTGCAGGGTCCCGCTCACAAAGGGCGGCTTTGTCACGAGAGACCGCAGGTTCTTCTCCCTGACTTCGATGAAGAGCTCCTCCCCCTCACGGATCGACGATTCCACGTACCCCAGCGCAATCCCCCTGCCGTTCACCGGCGAGATGCTCCCGGAGGTCACCGTGCCCACCTCGCGGCCGTCCTTGAGGCACCGACAGTGCTCCCGGGGGATGCCGCGGTCGAGCACCTCGATGCCCACGAGCCTCCGGGCAATGCCATGCCGCCGCTGGTCGAGCAATGCGTCCCTGCCGATGAAGCCCGGCTTGCCGAGGTCCACGGCAAAGTCCAGCCCTGCCTCGAGCGGTGTCGTGGCCTCGTTGATGTCATTGCCGTGCAGGGGATAGCCCATCTCGAGCCGCAGCGTGTCCCGTGCCCCCAGCCCGCACGGGGCGGCCCCAAGGTTGAGGAATGCCCGCCACAGAGCAGGGGCCGCCTCGGGGGACAAGAAGATCTCAACCCCGCCTGCGCCGGTGTAACCCGTCCTCGATACGATGAGCTCCCCATGGTGCGGGGTCTGAAGGACGGTGACATGGAAGCTTCTCAGCCGTGAGAGTTCGAAGCCGAGGCACTCCTTGAGGATCTCCCCCGATGCGGGGCCTTGGAGCGCCAGCATGGCATACGCATCGCTCCTGTCCTCCACGAGGGCGCCCTCGCTGTTCCGGGAGGCCATCCAGGCGTAGTCCCTGTCCTTGTTGGAAGAGTTCACGCAGAGCAGGTACAGTGCGTTCTCCTGCAGGCAGGAGACGATGAGGTCGTCGATGATGCCGCCGCTTTCGTTGAGCAGGAAGGTGTAGAGGGCCTGACCCTGCCTCATGGCGGGTATGTCTCGGGTGAGGACACGATCGAGATAGGCCGCCCCGAGCGGTCCTTTCACCACGATCTCGCCCATGTGGCTCACGTCGAACAGGCCCGCATGCCTCCTGGTGGCCAGGTGCTCCTCCCTGATGCCTGCATACCAGACCGGCATGTCCCATCCATGGAAGTCGACGATTCTGGCTTTCAGCTTTTCATGCTCGTGGAAAAGGGGGGTTCTCATGAAAACCTCTCTTAAACATTCCATCACCAAAAAGGTGAACGCTCCCTCTTTAGCATGCACAGGGGCAAGGTGCAACAGGGGAGAGGGGGTCTCATGACCAGGCCTACGCCATACCTCAGCGCTTCGGTGCGAAGCGTGCAGGCCGGGGAAAAGACGTGCACCCGAGGGGCCTATTTCACATGGTTCCGTGCCGCCCGCAGGGTGTTGTCCAGGAGCATGGTGACGGTCATGAGGCCGACGCCCCCGGGCACGGGCGTGATGAGGGAGGCCCGCTCCGATGCCTCGGCGAACTGCACGTCCCCTTTGAGCCCCGCGTCCGTCCGGTTCATGCCCACATCGATGACCACGGCGCCTTCCCTGATCCAGTCGCCCCTGACGAATTCGGCCTGGCCGATGGCAGCCACCACCACGTCCGCCGACGCCACCTTCCCCGGGAGGTCGAGGGTGCGGGAATGACAGATCGTCACGGTGGCGTGCTCCATCATGAGCAGCACGGCGACGGGTTTGCCCACGAGGTTGCTCCGGCCGATCACCGTGACGTTCCTGCCCTTGAGCGCCACGCCGTACTCCCGGAGCATGTACATGATCCCCGACGGCGTGCAGGGCACCAGCGTCGGCATCCCCGAGAGCAGGCGTCCCAGGTTGTAGGGGTGCAGCCCGTCCACGTCCTTTCCCGGGTCGATGGCGAGCTGGATCTCCTGGGCGTCGAGGTGGGGCGGCACGGGAAACTGCACCAGGATGCCGTCCACCTCGGGGTCGCCGTTGAGTTTTCCGATCAGGTCCAGCAGTTCCTCCCTGCCGGTGCCCGCATCGAGGTGATGATCGAAGGACTTGAGCCCTGCGGCCTCGCAGGCCGTCTTCTTGTTCCTCACATAGATGGCGGACGCCGGGTCCTCGCCCACCAGCACCACCGCCAGGCCCGGTTGCCTGCCGTACTGCCGGGTGAATGCCGCTGCCTCCTCCGCGATGACCGCGCGTTTCTTTCGTGAGAGTTCCTTGCCGTCGATGATGGTTGCCACAAAAACCTCCTGAAGTATGGAATCAGCCTCGGTACACCCACTTGACCATGAGCGGCCTGCAGTTCACCGCATCGGTCTTGGGCAGCACCATCTCCGTATCCACCCCGAGCCATGCGTAGTCGGGCCGGAGGATCCTCAGCTTTCCGTCGGCCGGAGGCGTGCCCCACTCGGTGTGCTCGTACCTTACGAGGAGCATGACATCGAAGGCGTTCTCCGATTCCCCGAGGACGTACCCCTGGCGGAAGCCGGACTCCGTGATGCCGTGTCCCTCGATGACGGACTTCGCATGCTGCTTTTCCAGTTGGACGACGGCATACCTGCCGATGCCCTTTTCCGAATAGCTGGTCAGGGTCTTGGTCTCGGCGCTGGACACGTAGACCGTGGAAAGGTACGGGATGTTCTTGAGATACTGTGCCGCGATGAGGGCGGCCGATCTGCGGCCGCCTGCACCCTGGTGGTGGCACCCGTAGTATTCGAAGAGCTTCTGCTGGAGGAGCTCGGCATACCGGTCGCCCTTCTCGTAGAGATTCTTCGAGATGTACCGGAGCTCCCTGGCCAGGCTCTCGGCCGCTTCAGCGATGGGCCAGTCGATCTTCACGTGGAAGTGGGTGAGGCAGTACCGGTTCTCCTTCCTGTAGCGGTTGTCGCGCTGGATGAGCAGGCAGTAGTCCACGTCCAGAAGCTGTTCCAAGAGCTCGAAGAAGGAATCCCGCTCGAAGAAGCGGGCCGTCGTGTAGAAGGACCGCTGGAGCTTGATGTCCGGGATCAGCTGGAGGTTGTCCTTTCTCACCCTGTTGGAATCCGAGAACCGTATGTACTTCTGGTGGACCTCGTCGATGGAGTCCTCGCAGAAGATGATGAAGAAAGGCTGCGCCACGAAGGAGTCCTTGGTGAACTCCTTCTTCTTGGGTTTCAGGTCGCCCGGCTCCACGTACGGGTAGGGCATGTCCTTGACGCGGCAGAGCCGGTACGGCGCCTCAAGGGCAATGGAGATGATCCTGTGTTCGAGCTGATCCCTCAGGTACACGTAGATGGACCTTCTGATCTTCTCCGTATGGCCCAGTTCGAACCGCGATTTCTTTTCCATGGGCGCTCCCTGCATCACCGGCCGGACACATGTATGGGCCGAAGCAGTGCGTAAGCCGGGTTCTGTATCCCGAACCGGAAAAACCGGCCCGGGCGGTAATCATTCATCTAGGGCCACGGTTGCCCGAGGCCTCCAGCGACCTACCCGGGGGCGGGACGGGCAGCCCTTGAAGCCCCCCTATTGGTCTTGCTCCGGGTGGGGTTTGCCGAGCTTCCCCGGTCACCCGGGGAACTGGTGAGCTCTTACCTCGCCGTTTCACCCTTACTGCCGCTTTGGGCAGCGGTTTGTTTTCTGTGGCACTTTCCCTGGGGTCACCCCCGGTCGCCGTTAGCGACCACCCTTGCCCTGTGGAGCCCGGACTTTCCTCTCGCGCGGTGAAAAGCGCCAGCGATTACCTGCACTCCTTCAGCCCAAATTCCAGATGTACAAAAGTTGCCGGTTGAATTCAAGCAGGAAATGGGTTTTGTCGTGCCTTCTGCGCGAGCCTGTCCGGATTGCCCGGGCCCTTTGGCTGGCAGCAGGGTGAGGGGGATACAAGTTCTTTCCGTTACACTTCATTTGTCTATGGGCATTCTCCGATGTATAATACAGGACATGGGAAAAGCTCTGAAAAACACAGGCAGAAAACGGGTGCACCAAGGGGATGAATTCCTCAATGCATACCGTCACGGATTTATCCGCACCGCTGCGTGCATACCCGCGCTCAAGGTCGCGGATCCCGGATACAATGCCGCAGGTACCATCGAGCTCGCCCGAAGTGCGTACGAACGGCACTGCGTGCTGGCCGTGTTCCCTGAGCTGGGGCTCTCCGGCTACACCGGCGAGGACCTCTTCTTCCAGGACGCCCTGCAGCTCTCCGTGCTCGATGCCCTGAACGAGGTCAGGAAGGCCACTGCAGGGCTCGACATGCTCGTGGTGGTCGGGGCCCCGCTGAAGGTCGTGGACGCCCTGTTCAACTGCGGGGTGGTCATGCACAGGGGGATTGTCCTGGGGATCGCGGTGAAGAGCTTTCTCCCCAACTACCGTGAGTTCTACGAACGCAGGCAGTTCCGGCCCGCCGGGGACCTCACGGCCGACCGCATGGACCTCTGCGGGCAGAAAGACGTCCCCGTCGGGGCCGACCTGATCTTCGAGGCCGAGGGTATAGAGGATTTCAGGCTCTTCGTGGAGATCTGCGAGGACCTCTGGACCCCAATACCGCCGTCCAGCCACGCCGCCCTGGCCGGCGCCACGGTCATGGCCAACCTGTCGGCGTCCAACATCACCACCGGCAAGGACGAGTACCGGCACGACCTCGTGTCCAACCAGTCGGCACGGTGCATCTCGGCCTATCTCTACACCGCCGCCGGGCCAGGCGAGTCCACCACGGACCTCGCATGGGACGGGCATGCCGTCGTCTACGAGAACGGAATCCTCCTGGCCGAATCGAAGCGGTTCTCCTGGGACCCCCAGGTGATCCTGGCGGACATCGACCTTCAGCGCCTGGCCAAGGACCGCATGATTATGACGAGCTTCACCGACAGCAGGGCGGATCATGGTCCGGCGCGGACCTTCAGGAGGATCAGGTTCCCCCTGGCGGTGCCGGCGGGGAGGGTACTGCCCGTGCGCGAGATCGCGCGGTTTCCCTATGTCCCCTCGGATCCGACGGTGCGGGAGAAGCGGTGCTACGAGGTCTACAATATCCAGGTGCAGGGACTGGCCAAGAGGATGAAGGCCACAGGGCTCGAGAACCTCGTCATCGGTGTGTCCGGCGGGCTCGACTCCACCCACGCGCTGACCGTATGCGCAAGGACGGTGGACACCCTGGGACTGCCCCGCACCAACATCAAGGCGTATACGCTGCCCGGGTTCGCTACCTCGGACAAGACCTATGCCAATGCGGTGGCCCTCATGAAGGCGCTGGGCGTCGAGGCTTCCGAGATCGACATCAGGCCCGGCTGCACCCGAATGATGGAGGATATCGGGCACCCCTACAGCACCGGCAGGGAGCTCTACGACGTGACCTTCGAGAACGTCCAGGCGGGGCAGAGGACCTCGGTCCTCTTCCGCATCGCCAACATGCGACACGGGCTGGTGGTGGGCACCGGGGACCTGAGCGAGCTGGCACTGGGCTGGTGCACCTACGGCGTGGGAGATCACATGTCCCATTACAGCGTGAATGCCAGCGTGCCCAAGACGCTCATCCAGTATATCATCCGCTGGGTGGCCGCCGAGAGGATCTTCGGGCGGAAGGTCTCCGTCTGCCTGGAGGATATCCTGGACACCGAGATCAGCCCCGAGCTCGTCCCGGGGACTACGAACGGGCAGCCGGCCCAGAGCACCGAGGCGGTGGTCGGCCCCTACGAGCTCCAGGATTTCAATACATTCTACATAAGCCGTTACGGGTTTCGCCCCTCCAAGGTTGCTTTCCTCGCCTGGTGCGCCTGGCACGACATCACCTCGGGCGCGTGGCCCGATATCCCTCCGGAGAAGCGGCACCAGTATACCCTGGCGGAGATACGGCACTGGCTCGGGGTGTTCGTCCACCGGTTCTTCAAGATCAGCCAGTACAAGCGCTCCTGCATCCCGAACGCCCCCAAGGTGGGATCGGGCGGATCGCTCTCGCCGCGGGGAGATTACCGGGCCCCCAGCGACGGCGAGGAAACCCCATGGATACAGGACCTGGAGGGTATTCCGGATGATGTATGAAGACAGGAGGCACCATGGATTCTAAGGAGAGGAACGGCAAGGGCCACCCCGTAGACGGTATTCTCAGGCAGGCGGACGAGCTCAAGGCCTATTTCGAAAAGAACGGGTACGAGCCCCTCGAACAGCTCGTGGTCTTCCTCGACACCCTCAAGGACGCCATCGTGTCGTTGACCAACGCCGACCTGGTACGGTCCGCCGATCTCCTCCAGCGGCTCAAGGCCATCACCACGGACGATCTCTTCCGGAGTATCGGAGAGCTGACCCGCGAGCTGCACGAATCCATCAAGGACATCCAGCTGTTCCTGGAGCCCATCCTGACGAACATCACCGAGGAGGATATCCAGGGCCTCTCCAGCAAGCTCACCCATGTATCCACCCTGGTGAAGGACACCTCGGAAAAGACGCTGGACCTGCTCTTTGCGAGGCAGGAGAAGGCCGTGGCGGACAACGCGGTCTACGGCATCATCGCCCGGCATATCATGGCCGACGAGAAGAAGGAGGCCCTCAAGCAGCTCAAGCTCCTCAAGGATCACAACCATGAGCTCGTCAACGAGCTCATGCGTATCAGCGAGCTTCAGATCCATGCGGACCTGGTGGACCAGATCGTCAAAAAGGTGTGCAGGGTGGTGGAGAATATGGAGCTCCGACTGGTTGACCTCATCAGGAGATATTCCCGGGGAGTGGGCATCGTCCGGATCGAGCCCGGAAAGAGGGACGGTACCAAGATCCACGGGCCCGTCATACCCGGCCAGGGCGTGGGCGTGGCCACTTCGCAGGACGATGTGGACGGTCTCCTGAAATCACTGGGCCTCTGAGCCCGCCTGCCGTTGAAGGGGCATGAGACCCACCTTCCTAGCGCGGCTCGTGAACGGTCCCCTCTTCGATCCCGTTGTCTTCGTGCGCCTCCTCAACCTCAGGAGCGCCGTCCTCTTCGACTGCGGCCGCATGCAGGGACTGTCCAACCGGGAAATCCTCTCCCTGGAATCCGTCTTCATCAGCCATGCGCACATGGACCATTTCATGGGGTTCGACCAGGTGCTCAGGACCATTCTCCACAGGGAAAGGCCGCTGCATGTGTACGGCCCGGAGGGGATGCGGGACAGGGTTGCCGCCAGGCTCGGGTCGTACACCTGGAACCTCACCCAAGGGTATCCCCTGGAGCTCTTCATCCATGAGATCAGGGAGCATGAGACCATCGTGTGTTCCGCTCCGGCCCGTGATGGGTTCAGGCCCTCGGAGCCGCGGTCGACCCCTCGGCCGGGGCCGACCATCGCCGAGTGTAGCCGGTACCATGTGGACAGCGTCATCCTCGATCACCAGGTGCCCTGTCTGTGTTTTGTGCTCAAGGAACCGTTCCATATCAACATGAGGGCCGAAGCGCTTGCCCGGGGAGGATATCGCAGAGGTCCCTGGATCGGCGAGTTCAAGGGGAAGATCCTGGCCGGGTGCATGGACGAGGTCATCGAGGTGCCCATGTCATCCGGGACAAGGGAAAGAAACGTGGCCGAGCTCATGCAGGAACTGGTGGTCCCTTCCCCGGGACAGAAGATAGCCTACGTCACCGATGTCAGGGCGTCGGCGGAGAACATCGAGCGGATCGAGAGCATCGCCGCCGGGGCGGACATCCTGTTCATCGAGGCGTACTACCTGAGCGAACGCGAGGGTGAGGCCTTCGCCAAGGCGCATCTGAGCGCCCGGCAGGCCGGTATGGTGGCCCGCATCATAAGGGCGGGCAGGGTCGTCCCCATGCATGTCTCACCCCGTTACCATGAAAGGCTGGGGGAGGTGACCGGCGAGCTGGAGGGTGCGCGGACATCTTCGGTGGTGATGTCCATGGGGTAACGAGACCGCGGATACCCCCTCAGGGCGGTCGTTGATCTCGAAGCGGTCTTTCATGTATAGGGAATGCAGGAGATTTCAGTGAGATGAAGCTGATCGAGACGAAACTGGCCGATGCGTATGTCGTTGAATCCGTCCTCCATCGGGACGACAGGGGCTCCTTCCTGGAGATCTACAGCGCCGGCGCTTTTACCGGGCTGGGGCTGGATGTCGGGTTCGTGCAGGACAACTGCTCCCATTCAAGGGACAAGGGCGTCATCCGGGGCCTGCATTTCCAGCAGGATCCCTTCGCCCAGGCAAAGCTTGTATGGACCCTGACCGGATCGGTCTACGACGTGATCGTCGATCTGAGGAAGGACTCCCGGACCTTCAAGCGGTGGGAAGCCTTCATACTCACGGCCGATAAGCCCAGCCTGCTCTTCGTCCCCCGGGGCTTCGCCCATGGGTTCTGCACCCTGGAGCCGGACACGAGGGTATTCTACAAAGTGGATGCACCCTACGCTCCCCGGGCCGAAGGGGGCATCCGGTGGGACGACCCTGATCTCTCCATACCCTGGCCCGAGGAAAACCCCATCCTTTCAGACAAGGACTCCCGGCTCCCGTTCCTGAAGGATCTGTGATCGTATCCAGGAGTTCGTGAGTCCGGATGCCGGGCCGCGGAAGCACTGTCTTGACTTCCCCCGGCAATAGATGTTTATTCGCGCTATGTTCCTGATCGTTACAGGCGGAGAGCCGCCCAGCCGGGGATTGCTCTTGGCGAAGGCATCCGATGCGGCATGGATCGTCGCTGCCGACAGAGGAGCGGGGTATTGCCTTGACGCGGGCATCACGCCCCATCTCGTGGTCGGCGACATGGACTCCCTGGACGATGGTGCATACCGGAGGCTTGCCGCCTCGGGGGTGGAGATCATGCAGTTCGACACCCGCAAGGACCGGACGGATACCGAGATCGCCCTAGACGAAGCCGTCGGACGCGGGGCCCGGCACGTCGAGATCCTGGGCGCCACGGGGGACCGTCTCGACCATACCCTGGCCAATGTGCACCTGCTGTATGCAGCGTTACGGCACGGTGTCTCGGCACACATCGTCACCGACTCCCAGCAGGTGTTCCTCGTGGACTCCCGGGCCGTCCTGGAGCACTGTCAGGGATGTACGGTCTCATTCCTGCCGCTCACCGGAGAGGTGAGGGGAGTCGTGCTCGAAGGATTCGCCTATGAGCTTTCAGACGCCACCATGGAGATCGGGAGACCGTGCGGCGTTAGCAACGTCGTCAGAGACCCCCGGGCCGGGATCACGGTGCGTGAGGGTGTCCTCCTTGCCGTACTGTTTGTTGACGCATACAGGGAGGAAGCTCGGGTAGTGACAGGGGCCGAGGTTGATGCTATCGTTGACCACGAAGAATGAACCGCCCCCAGGCGATTGGGGGTAAGGAGGAGAACTTGAAGAAGTGCGCTTCATGCTTGCTGGCAGTGTTTATCTTGATGGTCGGATGTTCGGAGTCAGGTGTGTCGGTGCCCGGGACGGGCGGCGGCAAGGACGTGGTGGCCAAGGTGGGCGACAAGGCCATCTATGACAAGCAGGTGGAGCAGTTCCTCGGAAACCTACCCCCGCAGGTGAGCAGCAGATACGGCCCTGAGCGCATCCGTAGGGAGATCGTCGACGGATTCGTCAGCATGGAGATGCTGGCATGGGAAGCGAGGAGACGCGGGATCGACAAGCGGGAAGATGTAAAGCTCAGACTCGAGATGCTCGCCGATCAGACCCTTGCAAGGGAGATCGAGGAAGAGCTGAAGAAGGGGATTACGGTCGACGATGCCGAGATCAAGAAATATTACGATGAGCACAAGGAGCGGTACGGCAGCAACCCCAGGATCCATGCCAAGCAGATAACCGTGCCCACGGAGGAAGAGGCCAAGACGGTACTCGCCAAGATCAAGAAGGGTGAAGATTTTGCGGCGCTGGCCCAGAAATATTCCAAGGATGAGTACGCCGAAAAGGGCGGCAACATCGGTGTCGTCAGGCCGGGCAAGCTCCCGCCGGAACTGGACAAGGTCGTTTTCTCCCTGAAGGAAGGGGAGGTCGGCCCGGTGGTGAAGACGGAGCAGGGGTACGTCATCATCCAGGCGGACAAGGTTTCGAAATCCGCAGAAAAGCCCTATGAGCAGGTAAAGAAGTCCATCGAGAGGGTCATAATGCGGGAAAAGCTCAACAAGGCGGTGGGAGACCTCAAGGCCGAGATCAGAAAGAAGGCAAAGGTGGAGGTCAACGAGGAATATTTTGCCAAGTATGAGGGAAAGGGTAAGCAGCCGGACATTGAGGTTCCAGATGCCGGTAAGGCAGAACCCGAAGGGGATGTGCACGAGTAAACCATGAGGGAGGGGAGATCCCGTGGCACTCTATAGCTGGACCGGGTATTCGGAGAAGGGAAAGGCCTCCTCCGGCATGATCGATGCCGTCTCCCTGCGGGAGGCGAAGCTCAAGCTCAGGTCCCAGGGTCTGTTCGTCAGCACCATTGCCGAGGAAGAGCACGGACTGGCTCACCCCCTGAGGGATATCACCGTCAGGGGGCTCCTGGGCAGGGTGCGGATGGAGGACCTGGCGGTCACCACCCGCCAGCTCTCCACCCTCGTGGGGGCGTCGATCCCCCTGGTCGATGCACTGAATGCGCTCTATGAGCAGACCGATTCCCCCCCCATGAAGAAGACCATTGCCCAGGTGAGGGACTCGGTGAACGAAGGATTGTCTTTTGCAGATGCCCTGGCGCAGCACAAGAGGGTTTACCCTGATCTCTACGTGAACATGGTGCGCTCCGGGGAGGCGAGCGGGGCTCTGGATGTGGTCCTGCTCAGGCTCGCCGAGTTTCTTGAGGGCCAGCACCGGCTCCGCTCGAAGGTGGGGGCCGCCCTGCTTTACCCTGCAGTCCTGCTGATCATATCGATCCTTGTGCTCATGTATCTCCTTACCGCTGTGGTGCCCAAGGTCGTGGGGATGTTCGAGAGCATGAACCAGGTCCTGCCGGTGCCCACCAGGGTGCTCATCTCGCTGAGCACCTTTCTCTCGGCCACCTGGTGGATGATTGCCATTGCCGTGGTAGTGGCCGTCGTACTGGTGACCAGGTGGAGAAAGACGGACAAGGGATCGCTCAGGTTCGACCAGTTCCGGCTGAGCTTCCCCGTATACGGTGCCGTATACAGGAAGGTCTCCGTTGCCAGGTTCGCCCGGACCCTGGGTACCCTGCTGGCCTCCGGCGTCCCGATTATCGAGTCGCTGCGCATCGTCAAGACCGTGGTCCAGAACAGGATCATGGAGAGCGCCATAGAGAACTCCATAACCGAGGTCATGGACGGTTCCAGCCTCGCTGCACCGCTCAAGAAGTCCGGGGTCTTCCCGCCCATCCTCGTCCACATGATCAGTGTGGGGGAGAAGAGCGGCAGCCTGGAGGAAATGCTCACCAAGGCGGCAGACTCCTATGAGGGGGATGTGGAGACCACGGTGGCGGGCCTTACGTCCATTCTCGAACCCATCATGATCGTCATCATGGGAGGCATCGTGGGCTTTGTCGTCATCTCCATCCTTATGCCCATGCTGGAGATGAGCACCATCGTACGATAGAAATCAAGAGGTGAGACACTATGAATAGAAAGGGATTCACGCTTATCGAACTCCTGGTGGTTATCGTCATCCTGAGCATCCTGGCGACCTTCGTGGGGATCAGGATCATGAGCAAACCCGAGGAGGCACGCCGGACTCAGGCCCAGATCCAGATCCAGGCCCTGGAGAATGCCCTCAAGATGTACAAGCTCGACACCGGCGAGTATCCCTCGACCGAGCAGGGGCTGAACGCCCTCGTGGAGAAGCCTACCACCGGTACGGTACCCAGAAACTGGAGGGAAGGGGGTTACCTGGAGAAGTCCAAGGTGCCGAAGGACCCATGGAAGAACGATTATGTCTATCTGTATCCAGGCGTGCAGAACCCGAACAGCTTCGACCTGTTCTCCTATGGCGCCGACGGACAGCCGGGCGGTGAGGGAGATGATGCCGACGTCGGGAACTGGGATACCGAGGATCAAGGGGCGCAATCTGGGAACAAATAGCAAGGGATTCACGCTCATCGAGCTGATGATCGTCATCGTGATCGTCGGCATCACCCTGGGCTATATCGGGCCCCGCATCTTCAGCGGGATCTTTGCCTCAGACATGGATCAGTCCGTCAGGGACATCACCACCATGATCCAACTTACGAGATCGTCCGCCGTTACCAAGCACAAGACCTACTTTATCCGCTTCGACCTGGACAACGAGAAGGTCGCCATGTACCCCATGCCTGAAAGCACGGGGCTGGAACCCGAGATGGAAAGGGAACGTCAGCTGGTCGAAGGGGTGGTCCTCAAGAGCGTCAAGAGCCCCTACCAGTCGGAAAAGGACCGGGGAGAGATAGACCTGAAGGTGACGAGTGAAGGCGTGGTGGAACAGGGTGTGATCTATATCGAGGGTTCCTTCGGCAGGATATACACCCTCGTGGTGAAGCCTTTTTCAGGCACCCTGAAGATCTACGACCACTATGTCGAGGTGACCTATGGCTAGGGGATTCACCCTGATCGAGGTGCTCATCGCCATCGTCATCCTGAGCATCACCTTCATCTGGCTGCTCAGCGCCGAGAGCCAGGGCATCGACATGGCGATGCGCGCGCGATTCCTCACCACCTCGACCCTGCTCGCCCAGGACCGCATATCCGAGGTGACCTCGGGGGAGAGGACCGTATCCACCGGTGAGAGCAAGGGGGACTTCGGGGAGGACTACCCCGGATACACCTATGTGGAGGGCATCGAAGCGACCCCGTTGTCCGGATACCTGAAATACAGCCTGACCGTGAAGTGGGGCGGGGAGGGGAGCACCCTTGAGACGAAGATCATCTCGTTCATATCCGAAAAGTAGCGGGTTCACCCTGCTGGAACTCCTGCTGGCCATCGCCATAGCTGCGGTCATCATTACCACCGTCAATTTCGCATTCTTCCAATCCCATAAGAATATAGAGTCCGTAGGAGCTCAGCGGGAGGTCTATCAGACCGCCCGCATCGTCATGGACCGGATGATCAAGGACCTGACCTGTGCCTACCTGCCCTCGGACGATCGGCAGATGACCGAAGATGAGCTCTCCCTGTACCGGTTCGTGGGGGTCAACGACAATACCGGTGAGACGGACAGGGACAGCCTGACCTTCACCACCACCACGGACATCGGGTTCTCCAAGGCCCCCGGCGTTGTCTGCGAAGTCGGGTACTACCTCAAGGAGGATGAAGAGAGGAAGGGCATCTATACCCTCATGCGCAGGGAAGACCCCACCCCGCATTACGGCATCACAAAGGCCGGCCAGGAGCTCGAGATCGCAGAGGGCATCAAAGCCCTCAACATCGTGTACATAGATGAGAACACCCAGGAGAGCGAGGAGTGGGACCTTCTCAAGAGGCTGACCCTGCCGCGGCAGGTCAAGGTGACCCTGACCATGGAGTCGGGGAAAGAGGACGTGAGCTTCTCGGTGACGGCATCGCTCGTGCTGGCGGGCATCCGTCTCCTGGCCCCGCAGGGGTAGGTGCGGTATGAGGGTGTTCAAGGACCGCAGGGGGGTCGTGCTTATCCTGGTGCTGAGCATGGTGGCGCTCTTCACCGTCATGATCGTCACCTTCAGCGCGGACGAGAGCCTCGACATAGAGCTCGCATACAACTTCCGTGACTCTCTTCAGGCCCAGTACATCGCCCGTGGCGGCGTGGAGGCGGCGATAGCCGTCCTTACCGACGATGACATCTCCTATGACTCGCTGGACGATAAGTGGGCACGGTTCGCGGAATACGCCGCAGGTGCGACCACCTACCTCGACGGGGCGCAATTGAGCGGCGGCATTACCGACGAGAGGAGCAGGATCGACCTCAACAAACTGGCCGAGAACGACACGTACCGTGAGCTGCGCATCGATCAGTTCAAACGCCTCTTCACCCTGCTGCACATCGACATCACGGACGAAGAGCTCAACGACCTTGTCTATGCCGTCATCGACTGGATCGACACCGACAGCGAGACGGATCTGGGTGCCGAGGACGAATATTACCAGTCGCTGGAGCCCCCGTACCACTGCAAGAATGCTCCGATGGACAGCGTCGAGGAGATCCTCCTTGTCAAGGGCATGAAGAGGGAGTATCTCACGGGAACTGAAAATTACGAGGGAATCAGGAATTACGTGACCGTGGGCACGGGTGGAAGGATCAACATCAACACCGCTTCCGAGACCGTGCTCATGAGTATTTCCGATCAGATAGGTGAGGATGTCGTCAACAGCATCCTCGACTGCAGGCCGTTTCGGAGCGCTGATTACGGGTGCGTGCGGGGCCTCGACCTTTCGGGCGGATCGGCCGAGAGCACCTGGATCAAGAACATGCTGGACGTGAGAAGCACCCGGTTTTCCGTGGAGGTCAAGGGGGTCATGCCCTCGGGGGCCCAGGTCAATGTGGGTGCCGTGCTCGAACGCATTAACAACAAGCCTCGAATAGTGTATTATAGAATCTACTGAGGTGCCATGCGGACTGTTATTACAAGAAGATCACTCGGTATTTCATGGGACGAACGACGGGTACAGGCCTGCCTGGTCAGGGCTGGGATTGCGGAGTTCGTCATAGAAGGGCTCATGATCGTTCCCAGGGAGCTCGACGCATCGGGAAACCCCGTGCACGGCCCTGCAGAGGATCTCAGGCACGTCGTAGACCGGATGGGATCCGATGCAGAGATATGCGTATCGGCCCTTCCCGAGGCCGAGATCATGTACCGGACATTGACGAGGCCGTTTCCCGACCGCAGGAAGATCATGGAGACCATCGGACCCGAGGTGGAAACGCTGCTCCCTGCTCTGGATGCCAGGCTCCTGGTGGACTTCGTGCTGACGGGAAAGAACCCCGAGGGTGCGTACGTGATCCAGGCTCTGTGTTCGCGCGCCACGTCCGTACTGCAGACCGTGGATGTCATGAAGGCCGCCGGCCTGGATCCCGAGATCGTGGACTGCCCGGCAGTGGCGGTTGCCTCGGGCGCGAGGATACTCTTCGACCTGCCGCAGGACAAGGATGTGGTCGTCCTGCATATGGGCTGGTCCGAGACCTCTCTGGCCGTCCTTACCGGCAAGACCCTCAGGTATGTGGGCGCTCTCCCGTACGGTATCGAGCGGATCGTGTCGGACCGGCACGTCGATGGCGCGCAGGCCGAGACAGTCGATATGGAAAGGATGCGTACCCATGGTGTCAACGGGGGAGAAGCGCTCCCGGGGCTTCTCCGGGAGGTCCTCATCATGCTGGACAGGAGCGGTGCCTCCGGCGGAGAGCAGGTTCTCCTGGCGTCAGGATATGCCAGGTATATCAAAGAGTTCGAAAAGACGGCCGAAGATGTGCTGGGTGTGGGTACCCTGACTCCGCCCCTCCATGAGATCCAGTTCGAGGGCGATATGGACGACCTCACGGATGGTCTCCTGAGTGTTTCCCTGGCCTGCAGGGGCATCGAGGGGGCTGATGCGGTGAATTTCCGCCAGGGTGAGATCGGGCTTACCAAGCGATTCAGAAAGGTCATGGGAGATGCAGGACCATGGATCAAGGCCGCCGTTGTGCTGCTGGTTATCTGGATTGCGGGGTTGGGCCTTGATGTGTCCCTCAAATCGCGGACGAATGCCATGCTCACGAAGAGGATAAACGCTGAATTCTCTTCGGTCATGCCCAAGGGAACACCCATGGTGGACCCGGTCAAGCAGATGGAGCAGTACCAGGCAAGGCTTTCCGGACAGACCGGCGCACTAGGCGGTGCCGCTGCGGGCTCCATGATCGATGTCCTGAAGGATCTCAGTGCGGCTATCCCCACGGATGTCGATGTGGTCCTCGACACGGTCAACATCGATGGCGAGAGCATTACGGTATCGGGAAGCACTGGAAAGTACGAGGACGTGGAGCGGATTCAGGGGGCGCTGGCGAAGGTGCCGTACATCAAAGAGGTGAAGATCGTATCGGCCAATGTGGACAAGAATGACCAGAAGGTGAAGATGAAACTGATATGCAAAAGATGAAGCTGAAGATACCCATAGACGGGCAGAAGCTCAGAGAGCTCCTGTTGCCTGCAGAGCTTGCCGTCGGGCGCGCCCTGGATTACGTCGCCAGGCTTTCGCCTAGGGAACGTATCATCGTGACGGGCGGTGCCGTGTTCCTGGCGGTGTTCATCCTGCTGGCAGGGATCATCGGACCGCTGCTCCATTACCAGGCAGTCCTGGAAAAGTCCATTACCTCCAGGGACGACCAGCTGCGGAAGGTCTACACCATGTCGGCCGCTATCAGGGGGCTGCAGTCGGTTGCCGTGGCAGCCGGATCATCCGGGGACCAGAAGTTCACCCTCTTCGGGTTCCTGGAAGAACTGGCCGCACGTCTTTCCATCAATGACCGAATCGAATACATGAAGCCCATCACCGATACGACCGAGGCCGGCCGTGAGTCCGTGGAGGTGAAGATCCGGGGGCTCTACCAGGAAGACCTCATCAACCTGCTCTTCGGCATCGAGAATACGCAGTATCCGGTAAGGATCAAACACCTGATCATCAGAAAGCAGGACAAGGACGCCAACATGGACGTCACCTTCCAGGTGGTATCCTATGGCTGATGTCCGTTCACGTTCCAGTCTCTGGATAAAGATCGGACTCGGCCTGTATGCATGTATCTGCCTCGTTCTCTTCATATGGATGCGGTTCTCCTATGACTCCCTGAAATACCGGGTCGAAGATGCCCTGAGCGGAGTGCTGGGTGCGCCCGTCGTACTCGGCCACATACAGCCGAACCTCCTGTGGGGGTTCAAGGTCGAGGGCATCGAGATCAAGGGTACACAGGTGGCCCGGAAGCTCACCATCACGCCGAGGCCATGGGAAATCTTCCGGAACAGCCTCGGGTTCGGATTCCACGCCGACCTGACAACCGGTACCACCGAGGGCAGGATGAGGTTCCCCTTCAAGAAGAGCAAACGGCCCATGGAGATCACCATTGATATGGCGAATGTCGACCTGGCCGGATTGTCCGCGCTCTTTCCCCCGAACCTGAGCCCAAAGGGGACCGTGAGCGGGGAGTTCAACCTCATGACCTCCCGCGATTCCCTGGACAAGGCCATCGGCAACTGTACCCTTTCCTGGAAGAAGGGCTCGCTTCCCCTGGGCATGGCGTCACTGCCCTTCGATGCATTGACCTTCGAGAATCTCGACCTCGACGGCACCATCGACAAGGGACTCCTGAACATCGAGAAGGTCGAGTTCACGGGAGATTTTTCCGGCACCATGACCGGGAGCATACGACTTGCCCATGATTTCATGAAGTCGCGGCTCAACATCACTGGCGAAGTGACCCTGCCCGAGGTCATGAGGAAGGCCCTGGGGACCGACTCGGCCGCCCCGGGACAGTCGACGAGATTCAGCCTCAGGGGTAGCATGGACAAGCCCCGGTTCCGCATGCTGGGTTCTTATCCCGGGAGAATGGCGAGGAGGGCGGTATCCTCCGCCCTGGCTGCGCCTGTACAGGCGCCCGCGCCTGCCGAGAAGACCGTGCCGGAAAGGACGAATCATGGAATGACCCCTCCGTCAGTATCCCCGGACCAGGAGGAGGATGAAGGACTCGATCAGGAAGACGAGAACTCCCAACAACTCGTTGAACCGGAAGGTGAATAGAATGAATGACATGAACACAATGAGTAAACACTTTCCCCGGGCGGTAAGACTGTCCTGGGAGACGGTGGAGGAACTGCTGTGGAAGGTCGCTCTGGACATGAAGTCCGACGGCTACGACCCGGATGTGGTGATAGCCGTGGCAAGGGGCGGCCTCGCCCCTGCGCGGATCCTCATGGATTACCTGCACAAGAAGTATATATGCACCTTCCAGATGGGTCATTGGGACAGCGAGGTATCGCTGAGCGAGAAACCCAGGATCGTCTTCCCCCTGCCCGATGTCGACCTCACGGGCAAGAGCGTGCTGGTGGTGGACGATGTCTCGGATGAGGGAGGAACCATGGAGGGTGTGGTCTCCTATCTCCGGCCGCTCGTTGGCGAGATCCGCACCGTGGTGCTGGTGAGCAAGGCGGACTCGCGGCTGAAGGCAAGCTACTGTCCCGAGACCATGGACGACTGGGGATGGGTCATGTTCCCATGGTCCCGGCACGAAGACCTCCTTTCCTTTACGGAGAAGGTGCTGCAGCTCACCGGTGGTGCAACGGTGGAAGACATCATCAGGATCCTGGAAGAAGCCATGTCGGTGGATATCGCCCGGCACGAGATCGAGAAGGTGCTGGTCGACATGCAGCAGGCCCGGGAGGTGAAAGAGGACAGCCACAAGGTATGGATTTTGATATAGCCCGGCTGGAGGCCGTTCTTTCTCCTTACATCGTGCTTCTTGGGGGCTCCGGGGTCCGTTATGTCAGTGATGCATTGGCAAAAAGGCTCGGCATAGTCGATGATGAGCTGAAAAAGAACCTGGGGCGTATCCCTGAGTTCATCGCCTTTGATCAGGATATACCGCCCATGGTGACCCTTCCCGTGGCGGGGAGCGAAGGTGATGTCTTTACCTGCACGGAGATAGCCCTTGATGATTGCAGGGTCATTGCCCTGACGGAAGAAAAAGGGGCCTCACGTCCCTTCTTCGAATACGCCGACCGGGACACCTTCGTACGCATGTTCGCCAACGCCCCCCTGGGGTACCTCGTCGTGGACGGGGGGGTGATCGTCTATGCCAACGATGTCCTCTGTTCCCTCCTGGAAATGAAGAGGGAGCGCGTCCTCGGCAGCAGGGTTATCGGCATTGTCTCCAAGCAGAGCAGGCCGGGTTTCATCAAGGCATGCCAGGCATGGTACGGGCAGGATGACGGAGACGACGGCGCCTGTGAGCTCATGCTCACCTCCGAAAAGGGTCGCAGGATGCACTTCACGGCAAGGGGAGGGTGGATCGAACGGGCTTCGCGGCAGCTGCTCTGGATCGTCCTTGCAGACATCACGGAGCATGACAGACTGATACGGATATTGAAGGATGAGCGGCAGAAGTTCTCCGAGCTGTTCGATGAACTGCCCGCAGGCATGATCTATATCAGCCCCAGGGGAAGGATCATCGAATGCAACGCTTACGTGGCCGATCTCGTCGGCTACACGCGGGAGGAAATCGAGGGGACTGCGTTCACGGACCATGTGGGCAAGGATCAGGCGGAGGCCCTCACGGAAGACTTCAGGAGTCTCTTCACCGGCGGGGGTGAGATCGCCAAGCGCGAGAGCATGATCACCACCAGGGAAGGCAGGTCCGTCACCATCGAGTACAACGCCAGGGTCATATACCGGAAGGGGTTTCCTGCGAAGGCGCTCATGATGTTCAGTGATGTCACCGACAAGAAGGTGCTCGAGCTCGAGCTCCTCGAGAAGAACTCCGAGATGGAGCGGACGCTGTGGGACATGGCCGAGGTGAAGGATGCCCTGGAGGCCCGGGCCGGAGAGCTCAACAAGGCCACCGAAGACCTGAAGCAGCTCAATGAGAAGCTCAATATGCTCTCCATCACAGACGGGCTCACCGAGATATACAACCATCGCCACTTCCAGGACAGGCTTAGCCAGGAGGTGGACAGGCTCAACCGTCTCAAGGGGGGGGTGCTGTCGCTGCTCATCATGGACATCGACGACTTCAAGCGCTTCAACGATACCTACGGCCACCAGTGCGGGGACATGATCCTCAAGCACATCGCCACCCTCCTGAAGGGGTCCATCCGGAGCATCGATATCCTGGCACGGTACGGGGGCGAGGAGTTCGCCGTGATCCTGCCCAATGCCAACACCGAGCAGGCCGTGGTCGTGGGGGAAAGGATCTGCAACACCATCCGGTCCACGCCCTTTTCCTACGGCAAGGCGGTGGACGCCAAGGTGACCATGAGCGTCGGGGTGGGGACCATCGTAAGCGGGAAAAGCGACAAGTCAGAGCTCGTCAGGAGGGCGGACAGCGCCATGTACGCCGCCAAGGCGAAGTGGAAGGACCGGGTCGAGGTATGGGACGAGGACTGAGTATCTCCTTCGACCTCGACGGGACGCTCACCGACCTCGCCTTCGTGGACGGGGTATGGAACGAGGGGCTCCCGGCGCTCGTGTCGGCCAGTCTCGGCATAGACATGGACGAGGCCCGACGGCGATGCATGGACGCCTACCGCGGAGAGGGTGATGCGTCCATCAAATGGTATCAGCTCTCCCACTGGCTCGACCTCTTCGGCCTGGGCCACGTCGACGGGGAAGACCTCATCTCCGGCTTCATCCCCCGCATCCGCGCCTTCGAGGACGGGCTGCGCGCAGTCAACGCGCTGAAGGATCTCGGATACCCGCTCGTGCTGTTCTCCAATGCACCGAGGCAGTTCCTCGACAAGGAGGTAAGGCACTGCGGGCTGGAATGCTCCTTCGACAGGATCGTCTCCCTGCCCGATGACTGGGGTACGGTGAAGTCCCAGGCCGATGCCTTCGTCCGTCTCCAAGAGCTCGTGGGCGGCGATGTGGTCCATGTGGGCGACCATATCCGTTTCGACTACGAGGTGCCCAGGAGCGCGGGACTGCAGGCCTACCACCTCTGGAGGGGAAGGGGCCCGCGCGTGGAGGACTCGCTTACGAGCCTCGACCACTTCGTCGACAGGATCGTCCGTGGCCAGGGTCAGTCGTGAGTACCTCGTCCTCTTAGGCGCCCATTTCTTCTTCTTCCTGAATTTCTCCGAGCTGATTCTACTGCCCAAGTACTTCCTCACCCTCGGGCTCGGCCCGTCGGCCATCGGCCTGCTTATGGGGGCGTTCAGCCTCTCGGTGCTGGCGAGCCTCCCGGTGGCTGGGTATCTCTCCGAGAAGGTCAGGAGGAAGCGCCTGTTCATGGCGGGGACTGTCCTCATGGCCGTACCCACAGCCTTGTACGGCGTGTCCTCGAATTACCTGCCCGCCCTCTTCCTGCTGCGCATCCTCCAGGGCATCGGGTTCTCGAGCGCCTTCGGGATCATCGGGGCCATGGTGACCGAGGCAGGCGCACCGGGCCAGCGGAAGCTGCTGCTCGGCATCCTCACCGTTGCGGGCATCATGACGCATGCCATCGGGCCGACCCTGGGGGAGTTCCTCGTCGGGTCATGGGGGTATTCGGCACTCTTTGCCAGCGCATCGGCCTTCGGTTTTATAGCCCTGCTCCTGTCCTTCCTCCTCCCTGTGCGGGCATCGGGGGGATGGACCGGACTGGCCGGCGTGAATCCGGCCCCTGCCCTGGCAGCTGCAAGCCTCGTCCTGGGGGCGATCTTCGGGTCTGCCATCGTGTTCCTGCCGCCGTTCCTCATGACTCGGGGGATCACCGACTCCAGCCCCTTCTTCATCTCCTTCGTGTTCGGGAGCATGCTCGTGTGGACGGTCCTGTATGCGAAGATCAGGGCGCTGCCGGGCAGGGTATCGTGGACGGCGTCATCGGTCCTACTGGTTCTGCTGCTCCTGTGCATTCCCTGGGCGGACCGGGGCCTAGCCTTCATCGCCCTGTCCCTGCTCTTCGGGGTAGGCTACGGATACCTCTATCCGACGCTGAACGCCTCCATGATCGCTGCCAACCCAGCGCACCAGGGCATCGCCAACGCGCTGTTCGTCTGGTCCTTCAACGTGGGGATGCTCGTGGCGTCCGTGGGGTTCGGGTTCCTGTGCGAGGTGATCGGGTATGTGGCGGCGTTCCAGATGGTCGGGGCGGTGGGAATCTGCCTCATGATAGGCATGGGTTTACATAAACATGATGTTCTGTATTATCATCACTTATAGTTGTTTCGATCTTCTGGTAATAACTGTAGAATAAAACAGTTGATTTATGGTCTCACGCAACCGAAGGTTCTTAACAATTTAAAAAGTTGTTGGTAACTTCACATCCTCGATCAACAATATACAGGGTCATGTAGCTGCGTCCGTGACGAAAACCATTTTGTCTCAGTCTTTCCCCACGAGTTTATCGGAAGAGGATGGTGAAGAATCTGAACTGTCATCGCACTCTTTCACGCACCTCACAACGCATGCCTTCTCGTCATATCCGTTGCATATGCCTTCATCACCGCAGCAGTCCTTGAAACATTCTCCGGAACATTTTGTATTGCCCGATAGAGATGAATCGTAACTGTCTTTACACTCCTTCTTGCATTTCGCAACGCATGCCTTCTCTCCAATTTCACTGCAGATGCCATCATCACCGCAGCAATTCCTAAAACATTCTCCGGAACATTTTGTATTGACTGATGAAGAAGAATCTGAACCGTCATCGCACTCTTTCCCGCACTTCACAACGCATGCTTTCTCGTCATCTCCGTTGCATATGCCTTCATCGCCGCAGCAGTCCTTGAAACATTGGATCACGCAATTGGGAGCGGCAGATGCATCGGTGAAAATCACGCACGGTACCACAGTTACATAGAACATACATATCGCCAGAAATACTGTCGTCTTACTCACAGGTATCCTCCTTCTGTAATGACTTCCACCTATTCTCAATATACCATACTGTTGCGTTATTTGCTGCTACTTCTGTGTGCGAACGACTAATCAGGCCAGTAAAGAGAGATGTCCAAAGCATTGTTGCTCCAATAATGAGTTGCATGCCTCTCAGAAAGCCAGACCTATGCTTGTCGAAGAGTGGTTCAATCACCTTCTCTCAAGTTATAGATATCCTTAATTTATATTCTGAGTTTTACGCAAGAGTGTATATTTCTCATCAAGATAGCAGAGCTCTTGCCGATGTTATGCTGTCTGTATGGAGAGACGAGGTTTTACACTGGCCTGAAAAGTTTGGATGCTCGAATGATATCTATCATCAGGAGAACAAGAGGTTATGACCTTCACTTTTTTCAGATTGTAGATTTGTTTGATTACTGTCCGGCATCTCAGCATCTGAAAAACCCGAAGAGTATGCACCATACTATATGGTCAGCTCAGGGTTTAGATTTCTTCGATTAACCTCAGCCTACTCCATTTCCGTTGTGACTATATATACTGACCTGAGATCTATACAAGTGTTCACCAGAGATCATTTGAATCCTGGTTAAGCTTCCAACAGATCATTATATAGTCAACTTCCCATCACCCGCGTATGAACGTATTCAGGCTCTTGCGTACTACACCCTGATTCCCTCCTCCAGGCAACATTTGCTCCCCCCTCGGTGAAAAATTTCCCCTTACGGCTGTCTTCTTTGCAGCGAGGATCATGGATCCTCCAGGCTTTGCAGGCCTCTGGCACCAAGGTTGCTCAAGAGGTTGGCAACGAAATGTATGCGGAGGCAAAGATGCCATCACCCTTAGCAGCACTCATGGGAATAGCCGACGGGGCCATGGGACTTCTGCAGAAGGTCTTCAACCAGGGAAGCTCCCGGGACGGGTTCGAAGCCCAGCTCACCGCTGCTCTCCAGAGCGATTCCACGGAAGATGCGCCGCTCCTACAGAAGCTCCTGACCGATCAGGGTTCCGTCGATGAGAACCTCCTCGCATCTCTTGCAGGGAATACCCAGGCCATCCCTGTGCTGCAGTACCTGACCGCCCTGAAATCCATGGGACTGACGGCTGAAGACGTAAAGGCCCTCCTTCTTGGCAACGGGGAGGGGCTCTCCGATGAAGGCCTCAAGACCCTCCTGGCCTCCTGCGGGGTAGCTGACACCGACATCGCCCAGCTCATGGCCGACACGGAGGGCCTTGCCGGACTGAAGGCAAATCTTGCCGAGGCCCTTTCCACCAAGCTCAAAGGGCAGCTTGCAGACACCGGACTGAACGTGGACCAGCTCATCGAACAGACCACCGTGGACCAGGACACCTTCGACGCCATGGTCACGCTGTTCGCCTTATCCAAGGGAGTTCCCCAGACCACGGTGCAATCCGGAGAGACCGCCGCCCAACAGCTCAAGACGACCCCGGCCGACATCGAGAAGATCAATGCCGGCATCAGGGAGTCCCTGACGGCTGTCCTGAACGGCTCAGGGATGGAGACATCCACCACGGCTGCGGCGGCTGTCTTTGCCGAGATCATGCAGACAGGCTCCACGACAGGCGTCACGTCCGACGCGGTATCCGAGGCCGGGTCCGGAGCCGTCGCCCAGGTCACCGAGGTCATGGATACCCTCGAGAACACCTTCAACATACCGAAGAAGACGGTCCAGGACCTGCTCTTCTCCACCGACCCCACCGTGCGGCAGGCCGCAGTGGATGAAGCGACCGCACGGGTCTCCGAGTTCCTCGACGCCAACACCGGAAGGGAGCTGACCAAACAGGAGACCACGGCCTTGGGCATGCTCAAGGGATCGCTCTCCCGGCAGGAGTTCGCCAAGATCAGCGACATGCTCCAGTCTTCCCACCCCGACCAGTCCGCAACGGTCCAGTCGTTCACCTTTACCAAGGCCTCCCTCGACGCCCTTGCCCAGGGGATGGGGGAAGAGGCGGCCGGTAAGACGGGCAGGTACACCCAGGACGTGCTCGACCAGATCAGGCAGGCAGTCCCGACGGGCGTGAAGGGGAACGAGGGCTCCGTGAGCCTGAAGCTCAACCCGCCCATGCTCGGCAGGGTGGACATCGACATCCGGATGGAAGACGGGCAGATCCTGGCATCCTTCAAGGTGGACCAGCCCGTGACCCGCGATATCCTGCAGCAAAACATGCACGTCCTGAAAGAGGCACTCTCCGAGCAGGGCATCAAGGCCACCCAGTTCGTGGTGACCACGGACACCTTCACCTCGCGCGACCACCGGGAGGCCTATGCCGCCTGGGCGGGATACGATCGCGGCCACGGCGGATCTTCCCGGGGAGGTAAGGAGCAGGGTACAGGCAGGTCGTATTCGGAGCAGGGCGCGTATGCCCGGGTGCCGGAACAGGGATACTCCGAGACAAGCGGACTTGACATCTTTGCCTAAAGAGGAAGGAGGTCTTCATGTCAACCATAGGATTGAGCAATGTACTGGCCACCCAGGCGGCGGCCGATTCCGCGTCGTCGTCAACCACGAACGAGGTGGAAACCGAAAAGAACATGTTTCTGAACCTGCTCATCAAGCAGCTCCAGTACCAGGATCCCCTGAACCCCGTGGAGAACACCGAGTTCGCTTCTCAGCTCGCCCAGTTCTCCCAGCTGGAGGCCATGACCGAGATGAGCAGCAACATAGAGGTGATGACGCAGTACCAGAACTCCATGAACAGCATGCAGGCCGCCTCGTTCATCGGGAAGCAGGTGAGCGCCAGCGGCAACACCATCGTCTACTCGGGCGGCGAATCGACCATCGATTTCAACGTGGAAGACAACGCGGCCGATGTCACGCTCACCATCTACAACTCCGCGGGGACGTCGGTGCGCACCATGACCATGGAGGACGTGCTGGAAGGCGACGCCTCGTTCACCTGGGACGGGACCAATGACAGAGGAGAAGCGGTCAGCACGGGCACGTATTACTTCACCCTGGAGGCGACGGACTACTCCGGCTCGGCCGTGAGCGCCACCACGTACGCCAACGGTACGGTCACGGGCATCAAGTTCGAGAACGGGACCATCTATCTGCAGGTCGGCGACAAACAGGTGACCCTGTCCCAGGTCACTGCCATATCAGGCTAAGACAAGAGGAGAAAAGGAGGCACATATGAGTATATCCAGTTCATTGTTTTCCGGCATCAGCGGTCTATCCACCAACGGCAATGCCATGAGCGTCATCGGCGACAACATCGCCAACGTGAACACGCTGGGCTTCAAGGCGAGCAGGACCACGTTCCAGGACGTGCTTGCCCAGTCCGTGGCGACGGCCTCGGGGACCTCCCAGATCGGACGCGGTTCCGCCCTGAGCACGGTGGACACCCTGTTCCAGCAGGGGTCCTTCGAATCGACCTCGGTGGCCACCGACCTTGCCATCGGCGGTAACGGCTTTTTCATCGTATCACCCATGGGAGAGGAAACCGAGTACTACACCCGCGCCGGTCAGTTCCGGTTCGACGCGGACGGGTGGTTCGTCAACCCCGAAGGGTACGTGGCGCAGGGATGGGCCCTGGACGAGGACGGCAACGACGTAGGCACCATCCAGGACATCCAGCTGAGCGCATTCACCTCTCCCCCGGAGGCCACCGATACGCTGACCGCCATCACCAATCTCAACATGGAGGACACGTCGAACGCCGACAGCCTCTTCGACGCCTGGGACGCCACTGCGGACGAGACCATCGGGGACGCGAACTACGGGTACCAGACCTCCATCTCGGTGTACGACTCCCTGGGCAACTCCCACGACATAACCATCATCTACGACAAGATAGACGCCTCCAGCGAGTATGCCGCAGGTGTCACGGACCTTGAGAACACCTGGGAGTACATCATCGTGAGCAACCCCGATGACGACCTCAGGGCAGGGATGGCGGGCACCACGGCCCAGGGCATCCTCATGCGCGGCACACTGACCTTCGACGCCACAAGCGGTGCCCTCGAGTCGCAGTCCGCCTTCGTGTACGACGGGACAGGGGATCCCACCGACCCGGCCAGCTGGGTGCAGGCGACCTCCTTCTCCACGGACGGCTATCCCCAGTTCTCCGCCGAGTTCGTGGCCGGCGTGCCCCAGGTCATCTCCACCGAGTTCGGGGCCCGGAGCACCAACGGCGCCTGGACCGGCGGCGCGGCCACGGTGGACGACATTGCCGCGGACGGCCTGCCCACCTCCACCTGGGAGCCCCAGGCCCTGACCTCCACCCAGTACGCTTCCGCATCCACCACGGTCTACCAGACCCAGGACGGGTACGGCACGGGCTTCCTGGAGAGCGTCTCCGTGGGGACCGACGGCGTGATCTCGGGCAACTACAGCAACGGCCAGATCCTCAACCTCTACCGGGTGGCCGTGGCCAAGTTCAACAACCAGCAGGCCCTGACCAAGGTCGGAGGCAGCCTCTGGGCGGAGACCCGGGAATCCGGCGATGCCATCACCGGCCACCCCGGCGAGAACGGCCTGGGGAGCATCGCCCCCAACTCCCTGGAACAGTCCAACGTGGACATCGCCACCGAGTTCGTCAAGATGATCACCACCCAGCGTGGGTACCAGGCGAACTCCCGGGTCATCACCACGGTGGACGACATGCTCCAGGAGCTCATCAACCTGAAGCGGTAACGGATATACTCATAGCCTAGTCCACACCGTCCCCTCCTTCTCCCCCGTGATCCGGAGGAGAGGGAGGGGATCATGGAACCGGGAATACCCGCCGGAAGAGACCGCTGCAGACCGGCAGTGTCAAATTTATGACCCCCCCGAACCGCCCTTCGTAGATCTGCTCCAATCCCGAAATAAAATAATAACAACAAGTTATATCCAACAGGCATCGTGGCACATCCCTTGCTTTTCACCAGTTCGAGATTTCTTACTGCGAGGAGCAAGGGGTACTTCTATGGATCTTGCGACGATTATCGGCGTACTGGTGGCATTCGGGCTGGTCCTCATGGGGATCGTGGCGGGAGGACCACTGACGCTGTTCGTGAACATCCCGAGTCTGCTCATCACCATAGGCGGTACCTTCGGCATCATCTTCATCAATTATCCCATGAGGGATGTGTTCGGCGTATTCGGCGTCATCAGGAACGTCTTCTTTGCCCAGCACCGGGAGGCCAAGGGATTGATCCCCACCTTTGTCGATTTCGCCTCCCGTGCCCGCCGTGAAGGGATCCTGGCCCTGGAGAGCGCCGCCGAGGATCTCGGTGATCCTTTCTTCAAGCAGGGCCTGGAGCTCGTCATCGACGGGCTCGAGCCCCAGGCCATCCGCGAGATCCTGGAGACGGAGATCGAGCATATCGAACAGCGCCACATCAAGGGTGCCGATATCCTGAACTCCATGGGCACATTTGCCCCGGCCATGGGCATGGTGGGCACGCTCATCGGCCTCGTACAGATGCTCCAGTCCATGTCCGACCCGTCCACCATCGGCCCTGCCATGGCGGTGGCCATCATAACCACCTTCTACGGCGCCATCATGGCAAACCTCATTGCCCTGCCCATGGCGGGCAAGCTCACCATGCGCTCCCGGGAGGAGGTCCTGGAGAAGGGCATGATCATCGAGGGTATCATGTCCATCTCCGCGGGAGACAACCCCAGGATCGTGGAGCGCAAGCTCCATTCATTCCTCGCCCCCGCCCTGCGCGAGCAGGTGGTGGGCCGTCCGAGAGGTGAATAGCGCATGGCACGGAAGAAGGTCGTCTATGTGGAGCCTCCGAGGAATACCCTGGTCATGCTCTACTGCTCCCTCTTCCTCATCCTGCTCACCTTTTTCGTGGTGCTCGCTTCCATGAGCATCGTGGACACCAAGAGGCAGAGGATGGCCATCGGCTCGATACTGGGAAGCTTCGGCGTCCTGCCCGGGGGCAGGAGCCCGTTCTCCTCCGGAGAGCTCAGGAACCTTCTTCCCCAGAGCCCTCCCGTGCAGAGCGGTCCCATGAGTCTCAAGGACATCCGGGATACCATGAACGATACGGGCGCCGTCAGCAGTATCACGGTGAGCGAGGGAAAACTCGGGGTAACCATCACCATCAAGTCATCGATCCTCTTCGATGGGGTGACCGACGGCCTCACCGGCGAGAGTACCCGGGTGCTTTCCGCCGTTGCGAGGATCCTGTCGCGGATCGACAACCAGGTCATCATCACCGGCCATACGGATTCCATCCCTGTGGAAACACCTCCGTTCAACTCCAACTGGGGGCTGTCTGCGGCTCGTGCGCTCGCCGTACTCTCGTATCTCGAACAGAAGAAGATCCCGGGGGGCAGGCTGACGGCGTACGGTATGGGATCGAGCAGGCCGCTGACGACCAATGCCACGGAGGAAGGCAGGAGGCTGAATCGGAGGGTCGAGATCACCATCGTGGGCGAGCTGCCCGGAGACGTGGATCTCGAACAGATCAAGCAGTCCCGTGTGGAATGGAGAAGGTCCATCTTCTACAAGGGCTTCAATCTGGAGCTGGAAGAACAGTGATGGCGAAGAAAGACAAAGATGCCGTTTACGTGAAGCTGCCCGACCGCCTGGGCTGGATGACCACGTTTTCCGACATGGTCACGCTGCTGCTCACGTTCTTCGTCATGATCATCGCCATGAGTTCCATGGACAACAAGACCCTGCAGGAGTCGTTCGGTTTCTTCAGGTCCGTGGCAGGACCCCTCCAGTTTCCCTCCGAGCATGAGGCTCATATGGCTCAGCCCTTCGTGAAGCCGGAGCCCAGGATCATAGAGCTCGAGAGCGACAGCCTGTTCAGGAGCATCACCCTGTCCCTGAAGGAGAAGGGAGTCCAGGACCTCCCCACCAGGGGCATGGACCTCTTCGAGGTGGTGGAGACGAGCAGGGGTATCGCCATCCGCATCCCGGGCGACATCCTCTTCGCCGAGGGTTCGATCCAGGTGAAAAAAGATGCCGGCATCGTACTGGGAGCTATTGCGCAAAATATCCG